>PPYF01386269.1_pt1 | contig 18398 bp, 17 predicted proteins | sample 1559871 | NCBI WGS metagenome assembly PPYF01 (sample SAMN08240021, study PRJNA423297) | Human gut metagenome, whole genome shotgun sequencing project. | reverse complement strand
ATACTTGCTATATGCTGTATATATTGGTATTTACGCGCGATTTCTTATCATTTTGATTGTTGCATGAGATTTGACGTTGGAAGCCCGGAAGGTCCTGTGGTGTAGAGATAATCAGAATCTCGCGGATGCCGGCTAGCATCAATACAGAGATTGGATAGTAAATCATCGGTTTGTCGAAAACAGGGAGCATCTGTTTACTCACTCCCTTGGTGATAGGGTACAAGCGTGTACCGCTACCGCCGGCTAAAACGATACCTTTCATAAATATAAATTAAAATGTAAAATGATTTTCGTAATAGAATTGCTTATAAATAGATAGAAATTCATCAAGAAATGTTTGATGATATTTGGGTTGAAGAATTCAAATTTAGTAGAATATGCCTTTAAAATATTAGTGTATGTATATGACAATTTCTTGAATTCTTCTAATTTGCTTTAGAATATAAACTTCTAATTATTAGGGTTTAGAAATTATTTTATTTCAGCTTTAGGATTTTTGATGGAAAATCCGTGTTTTTTAAAGAAAGTGCACATACTTTTAACATGTAAAAGTGTTTTTTTTCCTAGCTTGGCACTGGCTCTTAAATGATTATGAATCATTTTGGCATCAGGACAATATATCACAGGCTTTTTCATTTTCCAGCATCTTAGGCAAATATCTTCATCTTCCATATATAGAAAATAATCCAAATCGAATCCGCCTAGTTCTGCATAGGTATCTTTGGACATAAACAATGCAGCACCAATGGCCCAGTCTACAGCTTGAGTTTTTTTGAAGTTTAAATTTTTACAGAGATATTCGCTTACTGTTTTGTTATTTGTACTGTCTTTTCCTTTAGATATTATACGAGCAAATAGTGCCTTTAATGAAATGAATCCTCTGACTGAATATTGAATAGAGTGGTCTGGATTGAGAAGCTGTGGAACAACAATACCAGCTTGTGGATTTTGCTGCATACATTGTAATAGCTTATCTAAGCTGTCTTTCATTAATACAATGTCAGGATTGATGATTGCTACATATTTTCCAGTAGATGCAAATACTCCTTTGTTGTTGTTTTCTCCAAATCCCAATGGAATTGTATTTTTTATAATCTTCACTTCTGGATAATTTTGGGAGATAAATTCAACGGAGCCATCTGTAGAACAGTTGTCGACATAAATCATTTCGAAGCTGGCCTGTGGAGTGTTTTCTTTGAAAATTGAGTGCAACAAAGCCTTGAGGTATGAAAGATGATTCATACCTACAGTAATAATGGATAATGTGTACATATCTTATTTCTTAAGATTTTCTTAGATATATAATAGGAGAGATGTAAGTTATACTTACTGCTTTAGTAATTGTATATATGCCTGCTGATATGATTCTGACATAATCTGAGCAGTGTATTTTTGTAAATACAGATTTTGTATGCAGTTTCTTATTGTGTTGGAATCAAGATTGATAATCTTTTCTATTTTGTGAATAATGTCTTGTGGATTCTTATGGTTGATGATGTATCCTGTTTGTGTATCTCTAATGTTGGCAAGAACCTCTTGATGTGACGGAATATCGGATAATAACATTGGTAAGCCCACCGACATACTTTCCAAAATAGTGTTGGCTAATCCTTCTACATCCGAAGCCGAGATATAATAATCCGATGCTTTTAAATAATCATAAACCCGTGTTGTAAATCCAGGCATGATTATATTTCTATTCTTGATTTTATTCAACTCATCCCACATGGGACCTTGTCCCAACATAATTATACCAATATTATTGGACGTAATTTTATTAAAAGCTTCAACAAGAATATCTGGATTCTTTTCTTTCGAGAAACGCCCTATAAAGATAAAGTATTTTATATTTTCTTTTAGACCAAGTTCTTTTTTTAATGTTTGTTTTTCTTGTTCATTATATTGCCATATAGGTAGGGATGAACCATTGGGAATACTTAAAATATTCCAGCCTTTATATTGCTTGTACAATTCTCCTACACTTTCAGCACATCCAATCGGCAAATCACATCTTTTTGTAAAGAAATTATTTAAAGCTATAACTATATTGCCTTTTAACTTTCCATACATAATCTGTTGTTGTAAACCTGGATATATGTGGATTGTATATACTCTTTTAAATTTTTTGGGAAGAAAGCACATTAAATATAAAGAGCGTGCACAATGTGAGTGAAGTTCATCGGGGTTAATTTCTATAACCTTTTGCTTCAAAACCTGAAATAGCTTGATTGGTGATAATTTTGTATTTGGGGCTAGTTGATAGATGTGAATAGGAAATTGTTTGAACTCTTGTAGCCGTGAGTTTTTCTTTTCCGGAATCAAAGTAATGATAGAAACTTCAAATTTTGAAAAATCAATATATTGAATGATATTATACATCACATTGACAGGTCCCTCGTTACATAAAGATGATACAAGGTAACATATATGAATTTTATTCATGATAATTTACTTTAGAATACTTTCTTTTATCTTTTCCAATAAGGTATCAGCTCTTTGAATATATTTGAGATTGATTTGATTAATTTTTTGAGCATCAAATATTGTATCTAATTTATCAATAGCTTCTTCTATTGGTTGTAAGTTGGGTGATTGACCTAGATTAAAATGTAGGTCTGTTAGGCTATAGTCCTCTAATATTCGGAAAGTTTTAGAATCTCCTTTATTTGCAAATCGTTTTTTATCCCAATCTATGGCTATTACAGGTTTACAGTTTCTAAGGCCGAATACGGAGTCATGAAAACGTTCTGTTACAATCAGATGGCAATGTTTGAATAAACCTGCCCAACCCAAAGCGTCGACAGTTGCAACCTGAATATCAACGTAAGGATTATAAAATGTAGATACAAGGGTATAACCTTTTTTTTTCAATAAATGTGCAAGTTCTTTTCTGTAAGGAAAGTTGATGTTAAAATTGTAAAGAGCAATTTTCTTTCCGGTAAGCCGTTTAGCGTATCGTTTCGGTAGTGTAAAAGTATTTACATCCAGATAGAATGTTGGATCTGGTTGCTTATTAATACTTGCAGCATTGATATTCAACTGACTTGTTAAATAATTGATAGTCAGATTATCTCTGATTCCAATATATTTTAGATTAGAAATACTCGAAGTTAGTATTTCTTTTTGTTGTGCCGTTAAACTAAAATTTGCAGGTGAGGCACTGGCTGCAAAAAATATCTTTTTAGCCTTTAAGTTAGGGAAAGGCAACCAGTTGATACCAATTTTATCATTAATACATGCCTCTTCCAGAATAGTATCACTTCCTACACTAATAATATCGTATTCACTCAGTTTGTTTACAATATCAGGCTGGTAGTTGAATAAGTCCGTTTGAAATGGGGTAAGAGTAAATGTTTGTTTATAAGCTTTATTATATGCTATTAATCTGATTGCTGCATATAGTTTCTGTAAGAAAAGGGTGGACAAGCTTCTTTTTGTGGAAGTTTGTATACCGTTATTTTGTTTAAAGTCTGGAAAATCAAGAAAATGGATTGTTGCGTTAGGAAATGCTTTTTGGAAAGCTGTTTTTACTCCTAATGCTTGCATGAAAGTTCCAGGGTTAATACCTTTAGTAAAAGTAATGATTAGTATTTTCATATAAACTTTGTGTATAAAGAATAGTCATTTCTTTCTGATATGGCAACTTTATAATTCTCTTTGTATGCCCCTGCGCCAATTAATACTATAGGAATTTCATTGTCAGGAATATTAAGCATATTTTTTATGGTTTTTAGCTGTTTTTGTTTATGCCCCATAGTAAGTGGAATATTGGCTACTCCATAAAAATGTAATGCATACATCAGGTTCATTGCGTATATTCCACCATCTACATATACTTGGTTTAATTCATGAAAATTATATCTACTTAAGTTTCCACATAAAAGAATGGCATATTGCATATCTTGATAAAAGCCATTGCATCCTTTTTGCAGGTTGAATAATAATTTTTTTTGTTGTTCATCTTGAAAAATATAAATGCTCCAGCTTTGTCTATTACATGCAGAAGGTGTTCTTTCACATAATTTTAAAGCTTTTTTTATGAGATCTATTTCTATGGGTTTATTGGAAAAGTCTCTGATGGAGAATCTGCTTTGAGAAAATATTTCGAAATTCTTTGATGAATTCTCTTTAATATCTTCGTAGTTAAAATAGTATATGCCTCCTGACTCGTTTGTTTCAACTTTATTTTTACTACAGAAGTCTGAGAAAAGGTGTTCAATTTTCTGCATATCAGCTCCCAGTTCTTTATTGAAGCTAATATATTTTTTTATAATAGAGCAAATGTCATTGACGGTTTCTTTACTTCCTCTTATTTGAAGGTAGGTTTGAAGGTCTTTTAGTAGGTTTATAACTTTTGCTTGACCAAATCCAATCTTAACTTTACCTATTGACATTCCTTTCTCAATGGCATGAGCACGAATTATCAGATCGGTTTTTAATTTTTCTGAATCCTTGAATTTATTGCCATCAGCTATATATTTTGTACATGCAATAGCTTCCAAAAGTTTTTCATGTACAATTCTAATCAATAAGACAATGCGTGATTGTTTCAGATATTTTTTTAGCATGACTTGATAGAGTTAAAGTAATTAATGTATTTTTGAGAGATAACTTCTAATGAATAATTGTCATGAGTGTATTGTGCTAAGTTGTTTTTTATTCTGATATACTCTTTTTCATCTTGGTTACTTACTTTTGTTAGAACTTTTTTCAGAGATTCTTTATTATTTACAGCAAATAAAAATCCGTTAACTGTATCTTCTATTCTTTCACTAAACCCTTTAATATCAGATGCTATTACAGGAAGATTGTAGTAGTAGGCTATCATGTGTGGCCCACTCTGTGCTACATCTTCATAAGGGAGTATTAAATATTGATGTTTGGAAAATAGTTCAGGAATCTCATTGTCGTCAATTCTTTTAAAGAAAGTAGTGATATTTTTATTTGTGCCAATTAGAAACTGATACTTTTCGATGTTATCACACTTTCCTGCAATTGTAAGGTGAAATTTTTCTTGTATGTTATTCGGAAGTTCTGTTAGTGCATTGATAAGTAAATCAAGTCTTTTATTTTCTTTCACATTACCGAAAAATAGCAAGTTTATTTTTTTGTTATCAACATGATAGTTGTTTGTAAGGGTATTACCATAACTTTTTAATGTCATGGTACATTCTAATACTTTCTTTTCTGGGAAGTTTTTATTGAAATAATTCAATAGATGCTTCGAAAAAATCTGGAAGTATTGATTGTTCTTGAATATATAATTTACATACCATGTCATGAGTCTTTTATTAGGCCACCCTTTATAGGGTATTACATTGTGGGCTGCATGAATGACAGGTATGTTTTTACTCATATAAAAAAGAATAGGATAGTAGAAGGGCATTCCTAAATAGTCTGAATAAATGAACGAGGGTTTGTTCTCAAGAATTCTTTTTAATATATTATAATATTCAGGAATAATTCGTATGTCCTTTCCTCTATGTGTTATGGTATATATTGTAGCATCTAAGTTGGGTGGAAGTGCTATCTTGTTGCTTTGATGTTTAATTACATACCATTCAATTTTGTATTCTGAATGCTTCTTTAAATAGGGTACTATACTAAAATCTACATCAATAAAATAATCTGCTGTGATCCATGCAATAGTCTTTTTTCTATTTATCATTGTTTGTTTGATTTTAGAGTTGTTAATATTGCTAAACCTAGTACGGAATAATTCAGGTGATATTTTTTCTTATTAAAAAGCCATCTGATAATACTTATTTTATTATGCAATAAATCTAATCTTATAGCTCGAGCTTTTTTCTTGATAAAAGAATTTTCTATTTTGTTTTTTATCAAGCATAGAGTTTCGTAATCAACTATATTGTTAGGCTGTAAAGTCGCTATAAACTTTTTATACCATTTATATTCTATATTGATTGCTTCTAATTTGATTTTGGTATTTCCTGTGCGACTGATTGTTGATGGATTTGTACGATAGAAAAAAGTAGGAGTGTTAATGTTAGCTATACCTTTCTCTTTTGCTGCTAAATAGGCTGTTATATCATCAGACCCCCAAGCTAATGGTAGTTTATAGAAACCATTTATTTCTCGTAAATAGTCCGTCTTAAAGCAAAAATCTCCTATAAATTGCATTCGTCCTTCAATTCTATGTAACATAAAAGAATATATTGATTCGTATTCCGCTCTATCAGGAGTAATACCTACATGTTTATTTTCAGGATCAATCAGTATAGTTCTTGCATGATATATTTTTAAATTTGGATATTTTTGTATTATAGTTACATATTGTTCTAATGCATCAGTAGATAACTTGTCATCATCTCCCATACATATTACGTAATCTCCAGAAGCATAACTAAGACATTTGTTCCAATTGTCTACTACATTGATGGCACCACAGTTCTTTTCATTTTTAAAATAGCGTATTCTATGGTCTGAGTAAGAGTTGACAATTGAATCCAAGTCTTCAGGAGATGCATCGTTGACAATGATTAACTCGAATTTGGGATATGTTTGCGATAAGATGCTATCAATACATTCTTTAAGATACTTGGCTTTGTAAGCGGGAATTAGAATTGAAAATTTCATTGTTCGTTGTTGAGTGTTTATTGATTGATAAAGCGAAGCAATCTATCATATAGAAAGTTACGCATATTGTTATAATTTCAGACCAAATCCATGAGCCTGCTATATTGGTAAATATTTGATATATAATATATAATTTTAAGAATACAAGATTACTGGGAAATTTGAATTTTAAAGGATAATAGAATAAGGTAATTATCAATAGTAAACCTATTATTCCCCATTGGACATAAATTCGTGCATAACCTACGTCTGATTGGAAGAATCCATAAGAATCATTTAGTTTTAATTCGTTTTTTCCCATTGAGGAATCAGTATGATATTGTCCATTGCCCAATATCCATGTTAAAGGATTGTCGGAATATTGAGTAAAATAGTACTCGTATTCTAAGAAACGCACATTAGTATTTCCTGATTTATTATCTTTGACTTGCTCTTCCGTTAAATTTATTAGGGAACCGATAATAGAATCATTCTTCACATTAATAGTGAATATATTGGCAGATATAATTAAAAGTACAGATAGTATCCAAATATATTTCCATTTTCTGAACAGGTATATTAAACTAATTATGAAAGACCAAAAAATGACTTGTCGTATTGTGGTCATAATAATAAGAGTGAAAGCTAATCCAGCTAAACAAAGATATTTCTTTGAATGTTGGCTTGTCCAGTTATTAAGAAACATAAAATAAGATAAGAATAAAAATCCTCGATTAGCTATTGTTATTCTGAATATTCCTCTAGCATCACTTAATTCTTTTTCTGTATCGAAGCCGAATACTATTTCAGGGGCTTTATATAAGGCGAATAAATATAATATTGTGTAGATAAAAAATTGTACATTAATAAATGTTCGGAGTTCTTTTTCAGTATATTTTTTTTTGTAAAGTAGAAATATGAAAATGATGGATAAAATTGGAGCGGTACTTCTGTAACCTAATGATATGGGCTGATTCCAAATGAGCCAACTCATTACAATTGAAAATACTATGACTAATGTCAATTGCTTAAATCTTTTCTTGATATAACTATTCTTACAGTTCTTAAATTCTTTATATGTATATAATCCCATTATTGGTAAAAGGATAAAATAAAGAGCTTTAAGGATAGTCATATTAAATCCTACATACATAAATGCTTGCCATGAGATAATAGGAAAGGCATAAAGTAATATTGTTCTAAATCCCCCCCCATTGGCTGTTAAACTCCTCTATAATAGGGAAATAAGCTAATTGCTGTATTGGTCTATTTTGTATGGAGATGATTAAAATACTTGCCAGTTTAAATGACAGGAAGTGCCAAGTTAGAATAGGTAGTGTGTTGTTTCCAATATATATAAAGGAGTTTTTTAATGCTTTATATTGAGACTTGTTTATCCTGTCACTTATGTGCAGTGTTAAAAGCGTACCTGCTATGGCTGCAATAGAGTAAGGTATAATATTTATATAGTCAAATCTCAACATGGAAGTAGGGATAAGTAGAGAAATGGCTAATACTATAATGAAATACAGTATGCTTATATAGTTGTTGTTCTTACATATTGTATGAGTACGTATATAATATCCTGAAATAAAGAAGAACGTACTCAATAAGGTCAATGAATTGATACCAAAATATGGAATTCGAAGATTAAAATAATTTGCAAAGATACAAGCAATAATTGTTCCTGCCAGAATGGCAAGCAGATGGCTTTTCCATTTCTTAATGATAAAGAAAGAGAGTATTGAGCCTAAAAATAATTGTTTAATAAACCAATATCCTCCTAATAATTGCTCATGTTCTCTCATTGCGGTGACTATTTGGAAAGCTTTCGATATATATTCTTTGATTGAATACAAGTGTGATACCTCTCCTTTGAATCCATAGCTGTCGTTGTAAATATTGAGATGGAAAAACAAGTTATGCAGGAGTAAAAATAAAAGGGCATATTTAATATAAGGAATGTATAAACCTTTGATTTTCCTCTTTATAAAATCAGTGTTGTTCGATAAATACTTTTCCTTAAAACAATATCCGCTGACAATGAAAAATAATGGCATGTGGAACATAATTATAAAGTTGGCTTCCATTTGCGGAAGTCCTGCATGTACTACGACCATTAATATGATACCAATAGCTTTGGCTATTGTTATTTTATCATCTCTCATAAAATACTTTTATTTCTTTATTAATGCTAGAATTTTTTTTCTTTCTTCTTTGCTTATACTGCAATAGCACGCTATGAAGAAAAGCACACTAAATATGATACCTTTAGTTAGAAAAGTGATAAGAATCTTATCTGATGGGGCTGGAATAAATTCATTTATGATTAGGTAAATAAGTGTACTGTATATTACAGGCGGAAGGAAAGATCTGATAAATACTCTCTTGGAGTTTATTTGCATTTTTTGAGGCCAATAGTAAAAATAATAGAAAATATACTGTACAAGCAGATATATCATGAAAGCGACAACTACTCCACCTATTTGATAATATGGTATCAGAAACCAAGCTGTTACTAGTCCAATAAGGGATGCCAAACAGGTATTGTATGTAAGAGCCCGAATATCCGAGCCGGCAAGTATCAGACTGGAGATAGCTTGGTTGTGCACACCTAATGTACAGATAAGCCATAAATTAAACCAAGGAATAAGATACAAATAAGAATTTCCAACATACATTGTAATGACTTCTGTTCCTACAGTCATCATGCCAAAAGCACAGAAGCTAAGTACAATGGATATATACTTAGTCCCGTCATAAGCTACCTTATAGTATGCCTCTTTATTATTTTGAGAAATAGCTTTCGCAGCGGAAGGTAATAAGGCGTTTAGAAATACACTGCCAAACATGCTGACAACTCCTATAATCCCATTTAATACACGATAGTCTGCAACGGATTCCATTGTTCCCTGCATTCCCAAAAAGACAGGCCGTAAGTTGTAGAAAGAAAATTGGAAGATGCTGAATGAAAAGATATTCAGGCAGTAGGGGAGAATTTCCTTTAGTGTTACTATGTCTATCTTAGGAATAAAGTTGATAAAGGGCGTTTCTTTTTTTATTTTAGAAACGGACATTGGTATAATACTGAATAAAGCGAAGGTAGTCAGAAAGAAATAAACGCTGATACTCAGATTTCCATATACTGTAATAAATAGAATAAGGATTTGCAGAAGTTTGGGAATGATGGTTCTTCGCTGAATCCATGCCACATTTTCTGTTGCTTTTATCAATTGGTCGAAACAAGAAGAAGACCAGCTTACAAAGGCACTGGCTGCCAATATATAGAACAATGTTTTTAAAATACTATCTTGGTCTGGGGTTAAGTTGAATATCTCGGAGGAGAAAAATGAGATACCTACCAGTACTAAGGCATTTAGAAACCCTACAATCCCGTAAAATCCCAGGCTGGTTTGAAAAAGCTTATTTGTTTTTATATAATCTTTTTTTGCCAACCATGAGGAGAAGAAACGGACATTGGTGGAGTTGAACCCCATATCCATCAATTGCATATATACATTGATGGACATAGCTAATCCGATGATTCCGTATTCTGATTTCCCGAAATGGTTGATTAAGATTGGGACTGAGATAAAACCATATACGGCATTTACCAGATTTACAATCAGGCTCCATATTACCCCGCTGGCTATTTTTTTAGCACTACCCATTTCTTTTTCTTGTTTTATAGTATCGTTTGACAGTTCCTAATGCTTCTTTAATTCCCTTTTTGTAGTTGGCTTTTAGAGCCATTTTTCCATAACCAAGATTTTTGAAAGATAAAATTCCTCCAGATAAAAGTTGCACGATAACAATTCTCCATCCAACATAATGTCTGCGAGTATATTGGTAGTTCTGCATATCACGTACACAGTCTACGTTGAGTACTTCTTCGGTTATATATCCGGCTTTTACAGCTGCATCAAATAGTTTTTTACCGTTTTGTGTGCGTATAAAACAGAAGTTTTTTCCATCAGATTCTGTAAAGTCTGGATATCCGTCCTTGGTATTCCATGCATCTCCCGAAGCAATGTCTGCTAGAAGTCCGATACCATCGGGGCATATTTTACATCTGAAACCAAGATCTCTTCCCAAGATTTTTCCCCAACTATCATTATAGGTCATCTGTGAGGTGTTTCCGTTTTCAAATTTTACAGTGAAATAGCCGGGCCATCCGTTTCCTCTATATTGCAAAGAAAGAGGAACTGTAGGATTATCAAAGGTTTGAATGGCTTTCATGGTTGCGTTGTAACTGGGCATCCCTGCGCAGAATATTGCCAGGAAAAATTTAATTCTGTTCTGATATTTGGGATAACAAGCCAGAAGATTTTTGATTCCTGCTATATCACAGGGCTTTCCTATAAAGGCATACGTATCTGTGTTTGCATCTAAAATGTCAAAGATGCGGTCAAATATCAGTGCCGGGGCATAACGGGAAGCGTTCCTACTTAATATTTCATCTTTGGTTTTGCTGATATGTAATTTATTATATAAGAAACTGCCTTGTTCTGTACCTACGTGCAGAACTGCATCTATTTGGTGAGACTCTAATAGGTAGATGGCTAATGCAGAAGTAACTCCGCCCGAAGAAGAAGACTGGCGAATGTGTTTATTTGTAGCCCAAGCATTGGATACTGTTTCAATATTTCCCCAAACCGAAGTGTTCTTTTTCGTTTTGGTTGCATGTACGTGAATTCCGGGGCATAGTGCTGTGATAATTTTTTCCGATTCAGAATTTACGCGCTGGAAGTGTGGTCTGTAAAAGCCTTTTGTATTAAGTTTCATTGTGCAGTTAGAATCAATTGCGCTGCAAAGACCACAACCCAAGCATAAGTCATTTTTTATGATAGTTGATATTTTAGTCATAACTTCATTCTAAGTTTAAGAATTTACTCAATGCTTTCTGTATTTTCTTTTTATTTTCCTGAATGGTTGTGTGTTGTTGATGTTCTATTTCTGTTTTTAGTGCTTCTCTGTTGGAGAAAGATTCCTGAATCAGTTGGAGAATTGCGGAATTATTATCTTTCTTCATGTCTGCCAGATGAGAATAACTTAATGTATCAGCGAATAATCCGTTGAATTTTCTACTATAAGCCATGGGGACTACAGGGACTCCGGTAGAAAAGGCTGCAATAGTAGAATGCATTCTTGCTCCCATAAAGAAATCCATACCGGCAATGTAATTTTTGGCTTCTATAGGTCCTAAAAAGAATTCGGAAAGAATCAGGTTAGGATGACTGTACTTTTCGTATATTTCGAACGATACTTCATAATCGTTTTCGATATTTTTTTCTCCCAATACAACATGGGGTATAAGGTGTAATTTTACATTTGGTAATGTAAGGAAATACTCAATGATTTTGCATATTAATTGTTGGTAATCAACGGTTAAGCCAAATTGATTGTTTCGGGTATATCCTCCGTTCCAAAGTAGTGCAGAAACATTCAGTCCTACATGAATGAATTGGGAATCAAATTGTTTTTTATGATATGGCATAAAGAAGGCTACATCAATATATTCTGTAATTTCTTTATGTGGTAATAATTCTTTAACATAATTGTAACTTTGTTTATCACGGGCCATAACTGATTTTGCCTTTTGTATTCCTCTAGTTGCACGTGTTTTAATTTCATCATTTTGGAAAGGACCAATTGTTTGTGGTAAGATACAAAGTGGTATATTGAATTTCTGACTTAATTCATATTGAGAGAAAATCCAATCAAATCTTGTTTTACCATATATATCAGAGAAACTGTCTCCTTGTCCAATATCTAGGATATAATCTGCATTTTTAAAAATTTGATAGTTTGATATATATTCTTTATATCTAAGAACGTTTTTAATGAATTGTTTCATATTATGGGATAAGGGAGTCCCACAAGCTATGTATTTGATTATTTTATGTCCTATTTTTATTGAATATTCTCCTGATACGATTTGACCGCTTTGAGGCAAATAAAAAGTATATGATATTCCTTGTTTAGAAAGGATTTCATCTAATAGGTACATTGTAGAAATACTTAATGCTACACATCCACGGTTACCACTAATGGTTGTACTGTTTGATAATATAATATTCATTTGGTATAAAAATTAATATAGTCTACATGATTTGCCATTAAAGTTATATTGAAGATTATGTGGCCTTTCACCTACTTTGTGAGCAGGAATACCGGCAACTACACTAAATGGTTCAACGTCTTTTGTTACCACACAACCTGCGCAGCAAACGGCTCCCTCTCCAATATGAACGCCTGGCAATATAATAACATTGGAACCAATCCATGCGCGATTATCTATTTCAACACTCATTTTTCTTCCTTTACAGCACCCAAAAAAAGGGTCTCTATGGTCATGTTGCTCTGTATAGATAGATACATTTGATGATAAATTTACATTCTCACCTATAATTAGATAATTTCTTGCATCCAATAAGGCATTGTCACCAATAATAGTTCCTTTTCCTACGGTTAATTTATGGGGAAAACGAATTTCAGTACGGAAATGAAATACTACGTGTTTAGCTATAGTAGCACCTAATCCTTGATATAAGAATTTTCTTAAGTGATTAGATGGTATTATAGAGATGTTGTATAATACGAATCTTCCTGCTCCAAATCGGAAATATTTTTCTATTGCATAATAAGGTATGGCTAACAGTTTGTATTGCCACTTTCTGTGTTTAAGGTATTGTCCCCAAAAAACTTGTAGTGGATAAAGCAAAAGAATGAATATCCATTTTGCATATAAAAACAGAATTGCGATAAGTAAGATTGTTTGTGCCATTATGTTTTAGTTTTATTCATATTCAATATCATTATCATCCACATTAAAAGAAACTTCTTTTTCTCTTAAATGTTACTTATAAGGTTATCTTATTGATAATATATTATTGTTTTTTGTTTCTTCCTGTACACCTTGCCACCCTGTCACCCTGTTTGCAAACTTATCCGATAGGGTTGCGGAATGTGCGGAACGGCTCTTTTTCCGCAATTCCGCAATACACGTGAAAATGGTTGCAAACGCCTGACAAAGGTGTACAAGGTGTACAGAGCTTCTTACTGTCCCTGGCGGAGATGATAGTCTTTCTCTTCGCTCATATATTTGTGAATCAATATATTGGTGAACTCATCGGGATTGTCTTTCACACTGTTCAGAAAGATGCGGAAGACATCGCAGTATCGCTGATATTCGGGCTTTAGCCCCTTTTTATCCGCAAATATGTGCGGGCACTCATTTTGGCGATTCTGCATACGTCTCCGATAGTAAGTAACTTGCCGTCGACGGGTGTGGTCTTGCGTACCTGCTCGAGGTACTTTCCTGTCTCTACATAGTAGAGCTGGTTTTTTGTTTTAGTCATTGTTTAATGGTTAATAATTATTAAATAGTACCGTTCCCTTACCCTTTATGCAGGGTAATTTGCGGTTTGCTCTTTCTGAAATTTAAGTCTACCTTCGTACTGATAACTTTAATCTGTAAGACTATGAATCAAATTACATTGAGCCTCTTCAGAGGCTATGCCGACACGTGTCCTGTCGAAACCACCTTGTCCGAAATCGTCCGTATTATCCGTGAAGACAGCTCCGTACGCGACCGTACCGAGAAACACCGTTATTACCTCTCTCAAGGCAATACGAAGGCAGCTTCCCGCGAGAAGGCATCGTGTCCCTGCTTTGCGGTGGCTGTCCGTTTCCGGGGTGGAAAACAGTTGGCGCATATTTGTGGATGGACCGGACTGGGGATGGTAGACATCGACCATATTCCCGCGGACCGGCTTGCGGAGGTACGGGAAAAAGTGGTTTCCGATGCTCATACGCATCTTTGTTATACTACTGTGAGCGGACAAGGCCTTCGTATTCTTTATCGTCTCAATCTGCCCGAAGGTTTCGGAGAAAGTAGTGAGGCTGTTTCCGTTTATCGGAATACGTTTCTGTCGGTTTGTCGTTACTATACCGGTCTCACCGGATGCGAATGCGATCTTGCCTGCAAGAATGCAACCCGTTTGAGCGGACTGGCACACGACAGTGAGGTGTACTTTCATCCCGAAGTGACAGCCTTCGAGACAGAGAAGGTACAGGAGGGGGCGAAGAAGCGTAACTACCGTTTGGAGCGTGCCGTTACCCTGGCAGGCCGAAGGCTGCACAAGGAGGGTATTGAGTTTGTACCCGGACATCATAACGAGTATGTGATGCGTATGGGGTATCTGTTCAACGAGTATGGTATCCCTATCGAAGAGTCTGTAGAGTGGGCAAAGGTGAAGTTTGCTGCCTACGACGGGGATATAGAGGCCATTTTCCGTTCCTGTTATGCCGACGAATCCAAGTTTGGCAAGAAGCAGCTGAATCCGGACAGGGAGAACGGAAAGAGCATGCGTCCCAAATATGCCAGCGTAAGGGAGATAGAGTGCTTCCTCGACGGGCAGGCTTCGTTTCGCCACAATACCATTACCGGTTATTGCGAGTGTCTTCCGCGAAATGCAGAGGAGGGCACGGAGTATGTGGAACTGACCGACCGCTACGTCAACTCGCTTTGGCGACGGATGTGTAACGAGGGAATGACGGTGAATCTCAACGATCTCCGCAATGTACTCCAGTCGGAGTATGTCCGTCCGTATAATCCTTTTGAGGAGTATTTCTCTGCGCTTCCGGAATGGGATGGTACGACCGACCATATCCGTCTCCTTACCGACACGGTGCATGTATGCAGGGGAGAGCAGGAGGTGTTTGCCGAATATTTCAAGAAATGGCTTGTAGCAGCGGTAGCATCGCTGCTCGATGCTGCAACCATCAATCATGTGATTCTGGTGCTGGTAGGACCGCAGGGGTGCTACAAGACCACGTGGCTCAGCCGCCTGTTGCCTGAAAATCTGCAACGGTATTTTCATATCAAGTCCAACTATAATCGCGTGACGAAAGATGATCTCTTCGGACTTTCGGAGTTTGCGTTGGTTTGTCTCGAGGAGATAGACGAGATGAAACCCTCGGAACTGAGTCGTCTGAAGGCAATGTCGACCATGCCGCACATCAGCGAGCGGCAGGCTTACGGGCATTTCAAAGAGTTTCGCACGCATATTTCCAGTTTTTGTGGTACGACGAACAAGATGCAGTTTCTCAACGACCCGACAGGAGAACGCCGCTGGCTTCCGTTCGAGGTGGCGGAAATTGACAATCCGTTTCTTCATCCGGTGGATTATGAAGGTATCTATGCACAGGCTTATGCCTTGTGGAAGGGTGGATACCGTTTTTGGTTTACCGAGCAGGAAATCGAAACGGTGAATCGCCGGAACGTGGAGTTCAAGACTCCCGATTTGGAAAACGACCTTATATTTACTTGTTTCCGCTGCCCGCTGCCGGGAGAGGAATGTGATTTCGTGACGGTAGCCGATGTGCTGGCACGTATCGGTGGAGGGCTGAAGAATCCGCTTAGTCCTACAAAAGTGGGTATCATTATGCGGAAGGCAGGTTTCCAGCCGGTGCGTATAGGCAACAAGAGGGGCTATCGGGCGGTGGTACTTTCCGAAGAGGAAATCCGCCGTAACCGCAAGGCGATGGCGCGCTATACGGCACCCTTGCCCGATGATGAAGAGAAGGATCTCTTCGACTGACAGCTGGCTATGAAAAACTGACTGTTTCTGTGTCATTTTTGTTTCACGTATCATTGGCTGACGATTCGAGGATCGTTGGGGTTCGATTCGAGAATCGTTTTATTTGAGTTGACAAGGCGTTTTTAATTGACAATGGATAATGGAAAATTGTCAATTATCAACTCTCCATTGTTAATTTTTAGGTAGCTAGGTATTAAGTGACGAGTTGATGAGGTGTTTGTTTGTATAAGTTTTTAAGTTCTTTAGTTTATAAGTTTGCGTGTGTTGGTTTGTGAGTCATAACCAACTTATAAACTCAAAAACTCATAAACTCATAAAGCCTTATGTCACGGTTTTCCCAAATATCGGAAGATGATTTCCACTTGCAGAGAGGTGAATATCTGTTGTCGGGGACGGTATCCGGTCTGTGCAAGTTCTTCACAAAGTGTTTTGTTCAATTTTATCCATGCTGCCAGTCGGTTGAGTGCCGAAACCGGACTAAGGTTGGGGGCATAAGCTTCGGCCAGTTCCCGTTTGTAATAAGGGCGTACAGTCCATTCTTTTTCTTCTTTTTGCTCTGCAAGGGTGAATTGGTTCATAGTATTCTTTTTTTTGTTTTATTCAGATAACAGATATATTATAGATATATCTAAATATACTAAAAAAAAGGGAGACTATAAACTGCTTTGTTCACTATTTTTCACAATCTTTCATCTTCTTTCTTTGTGCTTTTAATCTGTTCATATTCAGTGTGATAACCGGATGTATCTTTGTTTCAGATTAAATCAGTTGACAAGTTGTTATGAGTTTTTTAGTTCTTTAGTTTGAGAATACCAACAAACTTAAGATGAGTTTTTTAGTTCTTGAGCTGATGAGTTTGATAACACCAACCAACTAAAAAACTTACAAACTCAAAAACTTAAACAAGCGCCTTGTCAACTTGTTACCTGAAACCTTGTAACCTAATTTATAACCTTAAAAACTTAAACTTATGGCTTTAAATTACAGTATTTCAATGCGCTCTTCCAATCCGGGAGATTCGGAAGCTGCGAAAAAAGCGTATGCAAAAGCTCAGATTGGCAGTAACGTGAGCTTGAAAACCATGTCGAAGCGGATTGCTTCGCAGACTACCGTAAACCGTGCCGATGTGATGGCCGTACTCACAGCCCTGGTTGACAACACTTTCGAGGTGCTCCGTGAGGGTAATCAAGTGGATTTGGGCGAATTGGGTAAACTTCGTCTGCAACTGAGCAGTGAGGGAGCCGATACACTCAAAGACTTTACTTCCGACTTGATTACAGGAGTGAACATTCAGTTTGTGCCGGGCGAGGATCTGAGAAATATCTTCGCGGGTATGGAGTTCAATCCGGTACCTACGCGTGATGCGGTACGTAAGGTTTTGAAAGCCCAGAAGGCCGGTGAAACCACCGTAGACATCACTCCGGAAAAAGCAGCAGAGGAGCCGCTTGGGTAAGTTAAAACTCCGGACCGGTTGCTCACGCAGGCGGCCCGGACCTAACCTAAAACTAAATTAGAATTATATTTATTAAAATTATTTTTATATGGAAAATTCTTCAAAACCTAAAAATGTGTGGGGCATTGTCCTCAAAGTCATCATTACCGTAGCTACAGCCATTGCCGGAGCATTGGGATTTAGCTCGTTTGTGTAGAAAGTTGACGAGTTGACCAGTTGACAAGGGAACAAGGTGTTATGAGTTTCTTAGTTCTTGAGTTTATGAGTTTGCGTATGAGGACATCAACAAACTGGCAAACTAAAAAACTTACAAACTTATACTAACAAGTGCCTTGTCAACTTGTCACCTGATATCTTGTAACCTAACTAAAAAACTCAAAAACTTACAAACTTACAACCCATGTACTTCCAGAACTTCCGAAAAATAGATACTATCGTGATCCATTGCAGTGCGACGCGTGAAGACCGGGATTTTCCGGTAGAAGCACTTCGGCGCTGCCATCGAAAACGGGGATTTGCCGATATCGGCTATCACTTTTACATTACCCGTGACGCAGTGATTCATCCGTGCCGGCCTTTGCATCAGATCGGTGCACATGCTGCCGGATGGAATGACCATAGCATCGGGGTGTGTTACGAAGGGGGACTAAGCCGGAAAAACCGTCCTGCCGACACTCGTACCTTGGCCCAGAAATGTGCCTTGCTGGATCTGCTCCGCCAGTTGAAAGCGGATTATCCGCAAGCGCGGATTGTGGGGCATACCC
>PPYF01027766.1_pt1 | contig 18402 bp, 10 predicted proteins | sample 1559871 | NCBI WGS metagenome assembly PPYF01 (sample SAMN08240021, study PRJNA423297) | Human gut metagenome, whole genome shotgun sequencing project. | reverse complement strand
AGGTGGCTGAATTTCCCTCTTATAAATCTGTGTCTTTGCAGTCATGGCCGGGAACCGGTGCAGCCACCTCCGGGGCTGAGCCCGTAGTTGGTCCATTACCCCGGGCGGCACGCGCCCGGGGCTAACAATATCCATGGCCTCCGGCCATATGTATGTTATTTTACGGACAACTTTTTCCGCTGCTCTTTCTTATTTGAACCGCAATACAAGCTCGTGCATCCGCCTATAAAAATTCCCCAAAAAGGTTATAACGTTACAACCTTTCCCCGCAAAATCACCCGCCGCATGGCGGGTAAAATATGGTTAGCCTCGGGTTAAGGCGCTCAGTGCCGTACCCGAGGTCAGTCCGCAAAAACGTATCTACCCGCCGCATGGCGGGTTGCACCACCCACTCTTACCTATCCCCTATAAACTCTAAACTCAAAGAAGAAGCCAGCGGAGCGCAACGGACCATTCCGGCCCATGCGTGAGGAGGCGCCCCAATGACTCCTCACTGCGGGCTACGCCCGCACCCTCTTACCTATAAACTCTCAACTATAAACTAAATCTCAACTATCTCCACCTCGCGCAGGCGCAAGCGCGCCTCCAGATAGCGCGCCAGCTCCTCGCGGCGGGCCTTCGGCAACGGCTGCGCCAGACGCACCAGAGCCACGTTGACGGTGTCAAGCCGCCCGCTTTCCGTCGTGGCGAAGACGGCACGCGTCACGGCCATGTCCGTCACCTGCGGGAACACCACAGCCAGCTCGGGAGCAATGGCGCCGCTTACGGTGTCGTTTTGCTCGCGGTACACAAGCACCGCGCGCAGAGAGTCAATGGTCTGCTGCTTCTGCGCGAGCGCCGCCTGCGTCAGCTCGTATACATCGCGCACGGAGTTGCCCTCCAGGTCCTTCTGCGAGAGCACCGGACTGCTGTCCTGCACTATGTTTAGCGTGGCGCCCGTGAGGCCGTAATCGGCGAGTTTGGCGCTGAGGGCAAGCTGGAGCGAGTCCTGCGGCAGCCGGGTGCCTATCAGGGTTATATCGAGAGTGCCGTGGCCGCTGTGCCACCGCGTGTCGCTCGTAAGCACGTGCGTCGAGGGGAAGTTGCACTGCTCGCTGACGAAGCGTCCGGCATTGATTTGGAAACGCGACTCACGCAGCATGTTGTAGGTCAGATAGATGCTCGGAAGCAACGTCAGCACGGCCACCACGAGCACGATGTGACGCACGCGGCGCGCACGGTTCACGTCGGTCACCGGCACATGCTTGTACTTCATCAGCTTGACCCCGATGTAGGTCGCCAGGCAAATGTATATGGAGTTGATAAGGAACAGGTAGAACGCACCGAAGAAGTAGTTCAGCTGCCATGTGGCGAGGCCGTAGCCCGCCGTACACAGCGGCGGCATGAGAGCCGTGGCTATCGCTACGCCCGGAATCACGTTGCCCTTGCTGCGCGAGCCTATGGCGAAGATGCCGGCACCGCCGCCTATAAACCCTATGAGCACATCGTAGATGGTGGGCGACGTGCGCGCCAGCAGCTCGCTGTGGTTCTGCCCCACGGGCGAGATCATGAAGTAGATGGTCGACGCTATCACGGAGAATCCGGCGGCCATGGTGAGATTGCGCAGAGAACGGCGCACCAGGTCGAAATCCTGGATGCCGATGCCAAGGCCTATGCCGATGATAGGCCCCATCAGCGGCGAGATAAGCATGGCGCCGATGATGACGGCCGTAGAATTGGTGTTCAGGCCCAGCGACGCGATGAATATGGCGAGGATGAGAATGAGCATGTTGGTGCCGCGGAACGACACGCCCTCGCGGATGGAGGCCTCGGCCTCCTGCTGGCTCACGAGGTAGCCCGACAGGCTGAAATACTCCACCATCAGGGCCTTGATGCTGCTTATAGGGTGTTTCATAATTTATCTTCAGAGAGTTCTATCGACACGGGGCAGTGGTCGCTGCCCTCGATTTCGCTGTGTATGGTCGCGGCTGTGACGCAATCCGCGATGCGGCGGCTCACGAGGAAATAGTCTATACGCCAGCCCACGTTCCTCTCCCTCGCCCGCATGCGGTAGCTCCACCAGGAGTAGGCGCCGCAGTCGTCGGGATGCAGCAGGCGGAAGGTATCCACCAGTCCGCACTCCGAGAGCAGGGTGCCGAATGCGGCGCGCTCCTCGTCGCTGAAGCCCGCGCTGAAATGATTGTCGGCCGGACGCGCCAGGTCTATATCGTTATGGGCCACGTTGAGGTCGCCGCACACCACCACGGGCTTCTCCGCGTCGAGGTGGCGCAGATAGTCGCGGAAATTCGCTTCCCACTCCAGCCGGTAAGGCAGACGCGCGAGCTCGCCCTGCGAGTTGGGCGAATACACATTTACGAGATAGAACGTCCCCATGTCGAGCGTGAGCACGCGCCCCTCGTTGTCAAAGTCTCCCCTCTCCACGGCCAGAGGCTTGCGCCGAGTGGCCGTGGCGGTTCCACTGTAGCCGCGGCGCTCTGCCGAGTTCCAGTACAGCGAGTACCCTCCGTCGTCAAGCGTGTGCGTCATCTGTTCGGGCTGCATTTTGGTTTCCTGTACGCACACGGCGTCAGCGTCAAGAGCATATATCGTCTCCTTGAAGCCCTTTCCGAGCACAGCCCGGAGGCCATTGACATTCCACGACACTAATTTCATAATCTAATCTGTTTTAGAGGGTATTTAGAGGGTATTTTTTATGCAGGGTCGAGCGACAGCATGGTGTCGAGTATGCCTACGGCCGCCTCCACCGTGGCTACCGAACGGATGGCGAAGCTGCGGCGGCTGCCGTTCTCGCGGATGCGCACACGGTCGGTGTTCAGTTGCAGATAGCGCACAAGGCGCCCGAACATCGCGCTCTGATAGTAGGCCACATTGTCGTCGCCCACGAAGTAGAGGTACATGGCGCCCTGCTTCAGCGCCACCTTCTCTATGCCCAGGCGGCGGGCCAGGCGGCGCAGGTGCGGTATGCGCAGCAGCTCGGCCGTCTCCGGCGGTATCTTGCCGAAGCGGTCGACCAGCCGTTCAGCGAAGGCCCGCAGCTCGCTCTCGCGCTCTATGCTGTCGAGCTCGCGGTAGAGGGCTATGCGCTCGCCCTCCTGCGGCACATACGTGGCGGGCAGCAGCAGCTCGAGGTCGGTCTCCACGGTGCAGTCGGCCACGAAGTCGTCCGAGCCGTCGTTCTCGCCGCCGGCCGTTGAGGTCTCGGCCTTGACCGCGTCGGCGAACTCCTGCGTGCGCAGCTCCGTGACGGCCTCCTTGAGTATCTTCTGATAGGTCTCGTAGCCCAGGTCGGCGATGAAGCCGCTTTGCTCGGCGCCGAGCAGATTGCCCGCGCCGCGTATGTCGAGGTCCTGCATGGCTATGTGTATGCCCGAGCCGAGGTCGGAGAAACTCTCGATGGCCTGGAGGCGGCGGCGCGCCACATCGCTCAGGGGCAGACCCGGAGGCACGAGCAGATAGCAGAACGCCTTGCGCGAGCTGCGGCCCACACGCCCGCGCAGCTGGTGCAGCTCGCTGAGGCCGAAGTTCTGGGCGTTGTTGACGATGATGGTGTTCACGTTAGGCATGTCGATGCCGCTTTCCACTATGGTGGTCGCCAGCAGCACGTCGTAGTCGTGGGCCACGAAGTCGGCTATCGTCTTCTCCAGCTTCTCGGGAGGCATCTGTCCGTGGGCAACGACGGTGCGCGCGTCCGGAACGAGGCGCTTCACCATGTTCTCAAGCTCGTAGAGGCCCTCTATGCGGTTGTTGATGACAAATATCTGGCCGCCGCGCGCCATCTCGAAGTTGACGGCCTCGGCCACGATGTCGTCGCTGCGCGAGTTGACGGAGGTCACTATCGGGTGGCGGTTGGCCGGCGGAGTGGTGATGGACGAGAGATCGCGCGCGCCCATCAGCGAGAACTGGAGGGTGCGCGGTATGGGCGTCGCGCTCATGGTCAGGGTGTCGACGCTCACCTTCAGCTGCTTGAGCTTCTCCTTGACGGCCACGCCGAACTTCTGTTCCTCGTCCACGACGAGCAGCCCCAGGTCCTTGAATTTTACGGACTTGCCTATCAGCTTGTGCGTGCCTATGATTATGTCTATCTTGCCCGCGGCGAGGTCGTCGAGTATGGCCTTCGTCTCCTTGGCCGACCGCGCCCGCGAGAGGTAGTCCACACGCACCGGGAAATCGGCCAGACGCTGGCTGAATGTCTGGTAATGCTGGTAGGCAAGCACTGTCGTCGGCACGAGCACGGCCGTCTGCTTGCCGTCGGTCGCGGCCTTGAACGCGGCGCGGATAGCGATCTCGGTCTTTCCGAAGCCCACATCGCCGCATATCAGGCGGTCCATGGGGCGTTCGCTCTCCATGTCGGCCTTCACGGCCTGCGTGGCCGTCAGCTGGTCGGGTGTGTCCTCGTAGATGAACGATGCCTCGAGCTCGTGCTGCAGATAGCTGTCAGGTGCGAACGCGTGGCCTTTCTGCTGCTTGCGCTCGGCATAGAGGCGTATGAGGTCGCGTGCTATGTCCTTGAGCTTGCTCTTGGTGCGTTCTTTCATGCGCGCCCAGGCGCCTGTGCCTATGCGGTTGACCTTAGGCGGCTCGCCCTCCTTGCCGCGGTACTTGGCGAGCTTGTGCAGCGCGTGGATGCTCACGAAGATGATGTCGTTGTTGGCGTACACCAGCTTTATCATCTCCTGCGTGCGACCGCCCACGTCGGTGCGAAGCAGGCCCGCGAAGCGGCCTACGCCGTGGTCCACGTGCACTATGTAGTCGCCCGGCTCTATCTGTCCGAGTTCCTTCAGCGACAGAGCCATGCGACCCGACCGCGCGCGGTCGCTCTTGAGAGTGTACTTGTGGAAGCGGTCGAAAATCTGATGGTCGGTGAAGACGCACGTGCGCGTGGCGTGGTCCACGAAGCCCTCGTGCAGCGTGCCGTCCACGGCCGTGAAGTCGATGTCGTCGCCGCGGTCGGCGAAGATGGCGCGCAGGCGCTCGAACTGGTGCTCGTTGTCGCTGAGGATGCACAGCGTGTAGCCGTCGGCGAGCAGTTTGCCGAACGACTCGGCTATCAGGTCGAAATTCTTATGGTATATGGCCTGCGGCGTACACTCGAAGCCTATCGCCGCCTTCGTTCCGGCGGCCACGTCGGCGGCGCCGCTGAGCTCCAGGCGCGGCAGACGTTCGTAGCAGGCGGCGAAGCGCCCGGCATCCACCACATTGCTCAGCGCATCGGCCTCGCCCTCGCCGGTGATTACCGCCGCCTCGGCAGGCGTCTCGGCGGCCACTGCCGCCACGCGCTCGGCCACGAAGGTGGTGGAGCGCACGGCCACGAGCGTGTCCGGCGCCATGAATTCAAGCAGGGAGCTGCCGCCGTCGCCGGAAGCCACATTGGCCGTGACGCGCACCTCGTCGAGCTTGCGCTCGCTGAGCTGCGTCTCCACGTTGAACTCGCGCACGCTGTCTATCTCGTCGCCGAAGAAGTCGATACGGTAGGGCAGCTCGTTGTTGTAGGGGTAGATGTCGAGGATGGAGCCGCGCACGGCGTACTGGCCGGGCTCATACACATAGTCCTCGTGGCGGAAGCCGTTGTCGCGCAGCCAGCGCTGCGTGTCGGTGATGTCGACGGTGCCGCCCACCCGCAGGCTCAGCGTGTGCTCGTCGAGCGCCTGCGCACTCGCCACTTTCTCGGCCAGCGCCTCGGGGTAGCTCACCACGAAGCGCAGCGTGCCGGCGGCTATGCGCTGCAGGGCCTCCACGCGCAGGATGCGGCTGGGCTCGTCGGGCTGGCCGTACTTTATGTCGCGCTTGTAGCCCGACGGTAGCATGGCCACGGCGTGCTCGCCGCACAGCCGCACGAGGTCGAAATACAGATAGCCTGCATCGTCAAGCGAGTCGCCAACCACGAGCACCGGCCCCTGCTGACGCGGCATGGTGGCGAGCAGCACGGCCGGAGCCGAACCCGCCAGGCCGTAAGCCGTGGCATGGCCCGTCTTCAGCGCCGCCTTCAGGGCTTTCGTCCTGGCGGGCGTCATGAATTTGGCTGTAATGTCTGAGAGCTGCATGGCTGTGCGTCAGGGTTTCAGGCTCTTGCCTTTGGGGAGGAGCAGGTCGCGGTAGCGGTCGGGGTTGTGAAGCAGGGCGCGGGCGGAGTCGGCCACGGCATCGCGGCGCAGCGCGCGGCGCACCTGGTCGGCCTCGGAGAAGTAACGCTGGCCTATCTCCACGTCCAGAAGGTCTACGATGTCCTCGCGGTTGTGGTCGAGGTCATGGTTCAGGTCGTGGCGCAGCAGAGTGTCGAGGCGCGCGAACTGCGCGGCCACGCTGTCGTTCATGTAACCCTCGCGCACGGCGGCCTCGCGCAGGAGCTTCAGGCCGCTTTCGCACACCTTGTCGTAGTTGAAGCGCGCGGGGTCGATGAATTTCTTGAAGTCGGCGAAAATACTGTCATCCACCTCAAAGCTGTCGGGCGAGCCTATGCCGTCGGGGTGCCCGGCGGCGTAGCGCGTGGCGTAGTCAAACACCCAGTTGTCGGCTATCAGATTGTAGATAAGGCGGTTCATATCCTTAGGCTCGACCTTGAAGTCGGGCGTGATGCCGCCGCCGTCGCGCACCTCGCGGCCGAGGCGAGTATGATAAACGGTGGTAAGGCTGTCGGGAATGCGCGTCACGTTGCCGCGTTCGTCGCGGTGGCTGTAGTCAATGGCCTGTATGAGGCGTCCGCTGGGGATGTAGTAGCGCCCCGTCGTCACCTTCATATAGCCGCCGTAGGGCACGGGGCGCCCTGTCTGCACCAGTCCCTTGCCGTAGCTGCGCTCGCCGAGGATGACTGCGCGGTCGAGGTCCTGGAGCGAACCGGCCACGATTTCCGACGACGATGCCGTGCCGCCGTCGGTGAGCACAACCAGAGGCACGCGGCGCGCCTGCGGCTGCTGCGTGGTCTTGTACACTTTCTCGTTCTGCGCGTCGCGTCCACGCGTGCGCACTATCTCGGTGCCCTTGTCGACGAAATTGCCGGCCACCTGCACGGCGCTCTCCAGCAGGCCGCCGCCGTTGCCGCGCAGGTCGATGATGATGCCGCGCAGACCCGGTGTGCGCATGATTTCGGCCACGGCGTCGCGCACCTTGCCGGCCGTCTTCTCACTGAAGGTGGTGATGCGGATGTAGCCGGTGCTGTCGGCGAGCACACCGGCGTAGGGCACGGGGTCGACCTTGATGACACCGCGCACGATGTCGAAGGTCAGCAGCGAGTCCTCGGCGTAGGGACGGCGCACATCCACCACGACGTGCGTGCCGGCCTGGCCGCGCAGGCGCTTGCTCACCTCGCTGATGTCCATGTCGGGCCCGACGGTGTCGCCGTTGATGCGCAGTATGCGGTCGCCGTGGCGCACGCCGGCGCGGCGCGACGGCGAATTCCACTGCGGCTCGGTGAAGAGCACCTCCCGGCCGCGGCGCTGGATGGTGCTGCCCACGCCGCTGAACTGGCCCGTGCTGATGCTCAGCAGCTTGTCCTCCTCGTCGGCCGGATAGTACTCCGTGTATGGGTCTATCTCGGAGAGCATGGCGTCGATGGCCGTGCGCATCGAGGCGGTGGCGTCGATGGTGTCCACGTAGTTGGTCTGCAACTCCTTGAAGAGGCTGTTGAAGATGATGAGGTTGCGCGACACTTCCGACTTGTTGCTGCGGGTGGTCGCGGCGCTGGCCGAGGCGAGAAGCATGCCTGAGGCGGCAAGTATGAGCAGGAGTTTCTTCATTGTGCGTCTTATATGATGTCAGGGCTGTGCGTCGCCCAATGTTGTGCGTGATGCTGTGATTTCGCGCCCGAGGAAGACCGAGGCCTTGCGGGCGAAGGAATCGGCGTCGTCGGTGGTGAGGTAGCGCGTGACGCCTCCGCGGGTGACGGCGGCGTCGATGTCGGGATGGCGGCGCAGATAGTCGGTGAGGCTCGCGGCCACGATGGGTCCCTGGCTCACCACCTCTATGCCGGCGGGCACGGCGGCGCGGATGGCCGGGTAGAGCAGCGGATAGTGCGTACAGCCCAGAATGATGGCGTCGATGCGCGGGTCGCGCCGCAGAAGCCTGTCCACGGCCTCGCGCACGAACCACACGGCGCCCTCCGAGCCGGCGTAGCCGTTCTCCACTATCGGCACCCACATGGGCGCGGCTTCGGCCACGACGCGGAAGCCGGGATGCAGCTTCTCCACCTCGATGTCGTAGCTGCCGGAAGCCACTGTGCCGGGCGTGCCCAGGATGCCCACCACGCCAGTGCGTGACATCGACCCTACGGCCTCGGCCGTGGGACGTATGACGCCGAGCACACGGCGGTCGGGAGCGAGCGTCGGCAGGTCGCGCTGCTGGATGGTGCGCAGAGCCTTGGCCGACGCCGTGTTGCAGGCGAGAATCACCAGCGGGCAGCCCATGCCGAAGAGGTGGCGCACGGCCTCGAGGGTAAAGCCGTAAACGGCGTCGAACGCGCGCGTGCCGTAAGGCGCGCGCGCGTTGTCACCGAGATATACGAAATCGGCATCGGGCAGTGCCTGCTGCAGATGAGCAAGCACCGTAAGCCCTCCGAAGCCCGAGTCGAATACCCCTATGGGGCCTGGCGTGAGACCGAACATCAGCCGATGCGCTCGCGGATGGCCGCGGTTTCGGCCTCATAGCCGGGCTTAGCCAGCAGGGCGAACATGTTGCGCTTGTAGGCCTCCACACCGGGCTGGTTGAAGGGGTTCACGCCCAGAATGTAGCCGCTGATGCCGCAGGCAGCCTCAAAGAAGTAGATGAGGGCGCCGAGGTTGGCCTCGTCGATGCGGTCGATAGTGATGTGGATATTGGGCACGCCGCCGTCCACGTGGGCCAGGCGTGTGCCCAGCTCGGCCATCTTGTTCACTTCGTCGACGCGCTTGCCGGCAAGGTAGTTGAGGCCGTCGAGGTTTTCGGCATCGGTGGGTATGCGTAGCTCGTGGTCCACATTAGCCACGGAGATTACTGTCTCGAAGATAGTGCGCTCGCCTTCCTGAATCCACTGGCCCATGGAGTGCAGGTCGGTGGAGAAGTCGACGGATGCGGGATAGATGCCCTTGTGGTCCTTGCCCTCGCTCTCGCCGTAGAGCTGCTTCCACCACTCGCCGAAGTAGTGGAGACGCGGGTTGAAGTTGACGAGAATCTCTATCTTCTTGCCGCTGCGGTAGAGGGCGTTGCGCGTGGTGGCGTACACTTCGGCGCTCTTGTCGCTGCCGGCGAGCATGGCCTGCTGGCGTGCGCGCGCGCCGTCCACGAGGGCCTTGATGTCGAAGCCTGCGACGGCTATGGGCAGAAGGCCTACGGGAGTGAGTACGGAGAAGCGGCCGCCCACGTTGTCGGGAATCACGTAGGTGGTGTAGCCCTCGTTGTCGGCCAGAGTGCGCAGCGCGCCGCGCTTGGCGTCGGTGATGGCTACGATGCGGCGTGCGGCGGCCTCCTTGCCTGCGGCGGCCTCAAGCTGAGCCTTGAGCAGACGGAAGGCGATGGCGGGCTCGGTGGTGGTGCCGCTCTTGCTGATGACGATGACGCCGAACTGCTTGCCCTCCAGGTACTGCTGGAGCTGGGCGAGATAGTCCTCGCTGATGTTGTGGCCGGCGAAGACCACACGGGGCTTTGTTTCCTCGAAGGGGTTTGTCATAGCCTCGATCACGGCCTTGGCGCCGAGATAGCTGCCGCCGATGCCGACCACCACTACAACCTCGCACTCGCTGCGCAGACGCGCGGCGGTGGCGTTGATGTCGTCGATGAGGGAATTGTCGATTTCCTCGGGCAGATGTATCCAGCCCAGGAAGTCGTTGCCCTCGCCCGTGCCCTCGACAAGAGTACGGACGCTGTTGCGCACTTCAGTGGCCATCGCTTCTACGGCGCGCTCGCTCACGGTGCCGAGAGCGTCGTCTATATTTACGCGGATATTGCTCATAACAGATATGGTGAATTTGGTTATCTTTATAACGCACAAAGGTAAGAAAAAGCCCACACACATCAAAATTCATTATCTTAAAATACGCCAAATCGGACGTAATATTGGTGTATTTGTCCGATTGTTTTTGCCCGCACCGTCAAAACCTCTAATTTTGTGTTGTAATCATAGAACATGACATTATGATTCACCCATTACGCTATGAAATTTATCCTATCATCCATCATATTCATCACAGCCCTTGCGGCCACACCCTGCGCTGAAGCCGCAGACACACCCCGCGTGGTGCCATACACCACTGACGGAACGCCTACCCTGGTCTACACCCCCGATCCCGACTCGCTGCGGGCATCGGCCGTCATTGTGACGGATTACTGCGCGGAAATTGACCACAGCCGCGACCGCCATACACCTGTATCGCCCTACGAACTACCCTACTCCTGGACCGCAAGCAGCCCCGACTGGCACCGCCTGTGGCTCAATACGGCCGTATACGCCGGCGCCATGGTGGGTACGCTCGGCGTGCTCGAATGCCTGCCTGAAGACGCCACGAGCTGGAACCGCGCCGAAATCCGGAACGTGCCGATGTTCAAGCGCTGGTATAGCAACGTCATCAAGAAAGGCATAGCCTGGGACAAGGACAACTGGATCTTCAACTACGTGATGCACCCCTACGCCGGAGCAGTCTACTTCATGTCGGCGCGCTCGTGCGGCTTCAATTTCTGGCAGTCGATGCTGTACTCGTCGCTCATCAGCAACGTCTTCTGGGAATTCGGCATCGAGGCGTTCATGGAGCGACCCTCCATCCAGGACTGCATAGTCACCCCCGGCATAGGCAGCCTCATAGGCGAGGGCTTCTACCGCCTGAAGCGCAAGCTCGTGGAGAACGACTACCGGCTGTGGGGCTCGAAAGTGGCAGGCAATATCGTGGCCTTCTTCATCGATCCCGTCAACGAGGTGCTGGGTCTGTGCATAGGCAATCCCGCGCGCGCCGAAGCCGCCCGCAGGCGCGGCGTGCAGTCATCGCTCCTGCCGTCCTCCGTCGGCGGCGCTCCGGGTTTCACATTCACCTGCACGTTCTGAGCCTGCATCCTCCTTCAGCTCGTCGAGCGAGATGCCCGCGCGGCGCTCGGTATTGTCTATGAGCCACCGCCGCGCTATGCGCGCCCAGCGCGAGCCGCAGCACGACGCCTCGTTCTCCAGCATAGATAGCGCCTGCCACAGGCACACGGCCGCAGCCACCACGCGCACCAGATCCATATGCCAGTCGGGGTCGAGTATCACCGTCTGCACAGCCCTCGCCATCAGAAGCAACGCATATACCCTGCACAGCGTCGACAGCATGACGCCGAGACGCGCCGACCGCACCACTCTCTGTGTGCGGCGCCCTTTCATGGCCGCCGCGCGCCTCCCCAGACGCCACGCCGTAGCCGTCTCGCCAATCACCATCAGCGTACACACCGAAGCGTAAGGTATCACCGGCAAAGCCACTCCCAGCATCACTCCTCCGAATGCCGAGAAAATAGTCTTGAATGCCGCTATCACATCGTGGTTCATAATCTCCTCCTCTTTTTTTGGCACAAAGTTAATACACGAACAGGGGGGTTGAATGTAGTTTTTGTACTTACCCCCTAAATTTTTTTTATAAAAAAACCGTATATTTGCCGGACCAAACACATTCCCATGAAAAAGACATCCGTTCTTCTCGCCCTCGCGCTCACCGCCGCTTCGGCCGGCGCCGCCGGCAGCATCGACTGGCAGACCCTGGGCAACCGTACCAATGACAATGGCCGTGGATCTCACATTCAGCGTTTTACGGTAGTTCCCGATGGTGCCGAAGGCTTCGCTTTCTGCATGTTCAAGCGCCCCATGAGCGCTGTCAATCCCGCCGACACGCTGCTGGAGATACTTCCGGGCTACTTCGCCGTCATGTCGCCGCGTCTGGCCGCAGCCGCCCCGGGCGATACGGTAGTTGTCGACATCGAGACCCGCGCGCCGCTGCTCCACGCCTCCTACCGCCCGGACGGCATGCATCTGATAGCGGACGGCCGCCCGGTGCGCTGCCGCACGTCGCGCCACAGCAACACGGAGCGCCCCGACCAGTGGCGCAACGGAGAGAAGGACGGCATGATATACGGCCCCGAGGCATTCGCCGTCAACGACTCGCTGCGCACAGCCCTGCGCCCCGGCCCCTACGGCGGAGTGCCAACCCTTAAGAAACTGACCCTGACCGGCGGCCGCGTCAAGGCCCCGCAGAGCATTGAATACGTGGCCGACGCAGACCCGCGTCCGGCCTACGCCCGCCTGACCCTCGACGGCTCTCCCGTGCTGCGCGTACACACCAACGAGCCACGCGCGCTGCGCCACCTGTTGCGCAAAATCGAGGAAGCCACCGCGCCGGACGGCACGCTGCCCGCCGCGGAGATAGAGGACTGGGCCGACTACCCCTACCGCGGCCTGATGCTGGACGTGGCGCGCAACTTCACCACCGCCCCCGAAGTAAAGCGGATGATGCGCCTGATGGCCGACTATGGCCTGAACGTGCTGCACTTCCACCTCGGCGACGACGAGGCATGGCGCATGGAGACACCCGGCCTGCCTGAACTGACGGCCGTGGGCGCACGCCGCGGATACACGCGCAGCGACGACGTTGACTTCCTCAAGCAGATCTACAGCGGCGACGGCAATCCCGACGCCACCGACACGCCGGCCAACGGGTTCTACACCACCGACGAATTCATAGACCTGATACGCACGGCCGACTCCCTCGGCATCGAAATCATTCCGGAATTCGACGCTCCGGGCCACACCCGCGCGGCCATACGCGCCATGGAGGCACGCCGCCGCCACACCGGCGACGACTCCATGCGCCTGATACACGACGGCGACACCAGCGTCTACAACTCGGCGCAGGACTACCACGACAACGTGCTCAATCCCGCGCTCGAAGGCCCCTACCGCTTCTGGGGCGCCGTGATGGACGGCACGGCCGAGCTTTTCCGCCGCGCCGGCGTGCCGCTGCGCACCATCCACATCGGCGGCGACGAGGTGCCCCGCCGGTGCTGGGACGGCAGCAGCGTGGCCCGCGACTTTATGGAGCGCCACGGCATGAAGTCGCAGAGCGAGCTGCACGCCTACTTCGTGGGACGCCTCTCGCGCATGGCCGCCGACCGCGGACTCAGCATAGCGGGATGGCAGGAGGTGGCCGTGGGCCACTCCGAGGCCTACACCGACAGCGTGCGCCCCACCGTGCGCGCCGTCAACTGCTGGCTCCACGCCGGCGACACCGGCCGCCGCATCGCCGAGATGGGGTATCCGCTGATTCTCAGCAATGTCAACTATCTCTACTTCGACCAGACCCCGACCACGCACCCCGAAGAACCCGGCCTGACGTGGGGCGGCCTCGTGGACGAGTTCCGTCCGCTGCACGCCACACGCAAACAGCTCTGCGACGCTGACCCGGAGACCCTGAAGAACGTGCGCGGCATATCGTGCCACCTCTTCGCCGAGACCGTGCGCTCGCCGCAGATGGTGCAGCGCTATTTCCTGCCCCGCCTGCTCGGTGCGGCCGAACGCGCCCACCACGCTGAAGCCACCATCTCCGACGAGGAATACTTCGGCAGCATCACCGCCGAAATGCCCCGCTGGGACTCGCTCGGCCTCGACCACCTCATGCGCCAGCCGGGACTGCGGCTGCGCGAGGACGGCCTCGTGGAGATGAACTCGGCCTACGGCGACGGCTACGGCACCATACGCTACACGCTCGACGGTTCCGACCCGACGGAGGAAAGCCCCGCCTATACCGCGCCGATTAAGCCCGCAGGCGCATCGCAGATACGCGCCCGGCTCTTCGCCGGACCGCACGCGCGCAGCGTCGTGAGCATACTATATCTCTGAGACGGCTTATTTTTCAAGGACGGCGAACAATAGGCGGCCGCATGCCGTTATAAAGCCAAAGATATACACCACATTATGGATAACTTCACCTATTATGCCCCCACCCTCTTCGAATTCGGCAGAGGCAGCGAGGAAAAGACCGGAATGCTCACCTATCTGACGGGAGCGCGCCGGATCATGCTTGTCTACGGGCAGAAATACGTCAAGACCAACGGGCTCCTCGACCGTGTGCGCAACTCCTTGAGCGCCATAGGTATAGACATTGTAGAGCTGGGCGGAGTCCAGCCCAATCCCGTCGACACGCTTGTGTACAAGGGAATAGAGCTCGGACGCAATCGCAACATCGACGGCCTGCTCGCCGTGGGCGGCGGCTCCGTCATAGACACCGCCAAGGCCATCGCGGCAGGCATTCCCTACAAAGGCGACTTCTGGGACTTCTTCGCCGGAAAGGCCGTCATAAAGGAAGCCCTGCCCGTGGGTGTGGTGCTCACCATCCCCGGCGCCGGCAGCGAGGGCAGCGGCAATGCCGTCATCACCCGCAGCGAAGGCCTGCACAAGATAAGCCTCCGCACCGACAGCATACTGCGGCCGCGCTTCGCCGTCATCAACCCCGAGCTGACATTCACCCTCACGGCCTGGCAGACGTCGTGCGGAATCGTGGACATGATGAGCCACATCATGGAACGCTACTTCTCCACCACCCGAGGCGTGGAAGTGACCGACCGCCTCGCCGAAGGCCTGCTCATGGCTCTCGTGGACGTGGCGCCGAAAGCACTCGCCGACCCGACCGACTACGACGCCCGCGCCAACATAGAGTGGGCCTCCACTCTGGCGCACAACGGCCTGACCGGCTGCGGCCGCAAGGAGGACTGGACAAGCCACGCGATGGAGCACGAACTCAGCGCGGTCTACGGCGTGACCCACGGCGCGGGCCTTGCCGTCGTGTTCCCTGCCTGGATGGCCTTCATGGCGCACCACAAGCCGTCGAAGGTGGCACAGCTCGGCCGCCGCGTCTTCGGCGTGCAGGCTCCGGACGACCGTTCGGCGGCCATCGAGGCCGTGGCACAGCTGCGGGCGTTCTTCAGCGCCGTGCTGCGCATGCCCCTCACGCTGAAGGCTCTCGGCATAACCGAGCCGGACATCGACCTGCTCGTTGCCAAACTGCACGAGGACAAAGGCGAGGAGATAGGCGGCTACTACCGCCTCACCGCACGCGACACCCGCCAGATATACGAGCTGATGCTCGACGAGACGCAGCGCACCGGCCATCCCGCCGAGTGAGCTGCGCAACGGCAAAAAGAGGCTGTGTCAAAAATTGACGCAGCCTCTTATTTCGTGATTATTGTTGTCCGGTAAGATGGGAACAACCCGCGCTCGTCGCGGGTTAAATCCGGTTAGCCGCGAGTTAAGGAGCGACCGTAGGGAGCGACGTACTCGCGGAAGAAGCGTCACAAATGCATCAACCCGCCGGATGGCGGGTTGCACAACGTCCGGGTTTATTGTCAGATTTTCAGAAGGTTTCGTGGCTGTTAGAGGCCGTACAACCCGCCATCCGGCGGGTTGATGCCCTTTACTAAACCTACCGCGGATACGGCGCGTTGCGCCTAAATCCGCGGCTAACCGGATTTTAGTAGGTGTTGCAGAACCGTGGTTTCAATCGAATTGTAGGGACATCCCTTTGGGATGTTTTGTTGCTAATCAGTATGTTGCGTCAACGTGCCAAAGGCACGTCCCTACAATTTGGCGAGTTCTGCAACACCCCCTAATCACTGATGAATAGGGCTTATATGGAGATTAGTATCTGGTATATCGTATCCTATAACGTTTTACCGGACAGTAATATTAGAGGATACAGTTCCGCATGACAAAAAGCGACAACGGGGGCGCCCCGGGTGGGCGTCGCCGTTGTGTTAAATTGAAGCCTTACTGTCAAGACATTGATTACATATGCAGTCTACAACAGCAAATCCTATGAATCAGTTTGAAAAATTTAGATCAACTTAAATCTTGATTTTCTTCCTCAATCCATTACTTAGTGCGACTATGATGTAATTACCTGTGGTCAGTCTGAACTCATCGTATGAATCAGTTATTGTTCTATTAGCAAGTATTTGACCGTTAACAGAATAGATAGCACAATCAAGCTGATTGGCATTATAGACTTTAACTATGCCTCTTTCGGCAACTATATATTAAAGTATTACTTTCCCTACGGTCTCTCCTGCTTTTACAATGAAGATGCCTCTGGAATTTAATCTAATGACATCTTCAAGCGATGTTAAAATCAATCGACCACTGATTTCATAGATTTCAATTGGTTGATTGTCTTCATAGCCAACAACACATATCAGACCATCTTTAGCTGTTATTCTAACTCCGTTGTCCTCCAACGAAACATTATCAGTGCCAGCCCCGGCATCAACAATCTTACATCTTGTAGATAAATTCGTTCCATCTGTAGTAGTAGCGGTTATTTCAGCTTCTCCACTTGAAATCTTAGTTACATTTCCAAACATATCAACCGTAGCAATGCTGTCATCAGAACTTGACCATGCAAGTTTCTTAAACGATGCATTAGTTGGTTTGAAAACAACTATTGGATAAATGCTTTTCCCTACCTCCAATTCCAACATTGGTTCTTCAAAAGATATATTTTCAATAGGATTACGATCATAATCTCTCTTTGCCATCAGTTCTTGATAAGAGTAGTTACATTCATCCTTATATCCAAATTCTTGATAACGATCACCCGCTGATGTCGGGATTATCTGCTGAGCTATGGATGTATCGACTCCCACACCCTGAACTTCACGGTCTATATGAACATAATTCAAAGTGCCATTCTCCATTCCCTCAAGAATAGGAGAAAGGTGAGTATATGTGACTAGAAAAAAGAAACGGTAGTAAATGTACGTATATGGATCCCTTATCGTCTGTTGATTAATAAGAATCTGCGACCTTGAACAATAATCTTCTGGTTCAATCATTGGAAGGCTTCCATTTTCTACAATGAAACATTCCAATGATTGGAACGCCTCGGCCGGTGGGAATGTTGTGACGTTTCCACTCAAAGTCATGCCCTTGATGATTCCTAACAATTTGCTTTCTGAATCATAGGTAATACCATTGCTTCCTACAAACAGCTCATTGATAGGGGAATCAGGGAAAACTGTGTCCAAGTTAATGCTTAGAGAGGAACCTTCTTCAATCTTAACATATATCAGATTTGAACAATTCGCAAAAGCTGTGTCGCCAATCTTTGTAATGGTATTAGGAATTACAAGTCTTGATAAATTCTCACATCCGGCAAATGCATCTGTCCCAATCTCCGTTACTTTCATCTCTTGACCCTCGAAAATAGCACATGCCGGGATAAAGAAGTTTCCAGAATAAGGATTCTCTGAATTGGCAACGATTTTTAATGTTGAAAGAGAGTTACGCTGGTAACATACGTCATCAACAACTTTAGTCTCAGCCGTGACCGTAATACTACATTCTCCATATACATTAGAACCATCTGTGGCGATAGCTTTGATTTTTGCTAAACCTGAAGATATAGCGGTTACAGTGCCGTTAGCATCTACACTTGCAACATCATTATTTTCCGACTCCCAGACTACATCTTTATATGCCGCAGTCTCAGGAAAAACAGAATATGTCAATTGTAGCGTTTCTCCTTCCTTTATGGCAGCTTCATTCGGTGTAATCGTTATTGACTTCACCAATTCAGCCACCGTGACTTTACATGTCGCTTTCAAATCAGAACCATCTGTAGTTTGAACACTAATATTTGCAACACCAATATTTATAGCAACAACTTTACCATCTTCGTCAACCGACGCGACATTATCCGCATCACTCGTCCAAATTATGTTCTTGACAAAAGCTTCTTCTGGCTTAATTGTAACATCCAGTTTTTTGGATTCTCCCGGCTCCAATCCAATTTCAGACTCAGAAAGGATTATTTCTTTTACCAACAAATCTACATGTACTGAACACTGAGCCGTAATATCCGAGCCATCGGTAGAAGAAACAGATATAACCGCATCTCCTTTTGAAATTGCAGTTACGAGACCATTACTATCAACAGAAGCGACCTCTGGATTGGAAGAACCCCATTTCACGGTCACGTCGAACGCATCCTCAGGAAGAAGGGTCGGCACGAGTTGGATTGTCTGATTGGGTTCAAGACTAATTGATGTTTCATTTAAAGTTATTGAAGTCACGGACTTCATTGCTTTAAGATCCCAAAAACTTTTCCAAACATCTGCTGATTGATAGCTTGTGAAAGATTTTTCAGGGACCAACACCTCCTCATTCAAATATTGATCATTAGAAAAGTGAGAACCTTCTGAAAAAGCAGGGACGTCAACGGCATTAGACCTAATAGATGCAAGCTTTTTATATTCGCTAAAGTTTACATCTATAACACCGCTAAAGTCTTCTTCTAACACGAGATTCTTTAGATTGTCTTTTGTCATACAGCCTGAAGAATATGCATAAGACCGGCTAAACATTTTCAAGGTATATGCATTCCCAACTGTAAGACTCTCTATATGACAATAGTCAAAGGCGCCAGCAAAACAATT
>PPYF01437875.1_pt1 | contig 18404 bp, 16 predicted proteins | sample 1559871 | NCBI WGS metagenome assembly PPYF01 (sample SAMN08240021, study PRJNA423297) | Human gut metagenome, whole genome shotgun sequencing project. | reverse complement strand
GAACTGGGCTGTTTTCCCCATGTGGAAAGTTACATTATCGGAGGACTGATTCGCCCAGGTTATTTTTCGGTAGGAGAGAGTCTGGCGCTGGAGATGATCAATGCCTTTTCCGTAGAACGTGCGTTTATCTCCTGCGATGCGCTGTCGCTGGAGACGGGGATCACCAATGCCACCATGTTTGAGGTCGGGGTGAAAACACGGATTATTCAACGCTCGCGTGAAGTTATTCTCATGGCCGATCACTCAAAATTTGATGCCGTTGAGCCGCATGCTGTAGCAACACTATCATGTATTAAAACGATCATCAGTGACAGCGGGTTACCTGAGACTATTGCACAGCGTTATCAGCGAGCCGGATGTCAGTTGTTTTTACCTCATTCAATAAAGTGATAAGTAAATTCGTTCGAGAGGGATTTCAAGCAAAAATAATCAATGGCACCCAATAGAAAATATTGGCGATGCGCTCGAACGAATAAAGAAGCCCTATGCGCAATCCACACGCTACGATGTTGCAACAACACGCCATCTACTTTTTATTCTCATTCACTAAATGTGGCTGTTCTGGATTCATTATTCAAAGTGTGTACAAGATCACATTTAATCACTTCATTACGGTTCAGCATGCTGAACAAAGCATATTTTCCACTATGTAATGCCGATACCATTTATTCCATGAGCAAGGAGGAGCCATTATGGTTCGCAAAGGGTGTAATTCATTAGTCCGTGCTGAAAAAATATTAACCCACATTGCATGGGTTGGTATGGCAAGTTATATGGAGTTATTAAATAAATTCCAGTACCCCAAAAGCAGCCTGCTTAATTTATTGAATGTAATGGTGGAGTGTGGTTTCTTAATTAAAAACAAAAACGGCTACTATTCACTGGGAATAAAAAACTACGAATTGGGTTGTCAGGCGTTACACCGTCAAAATATATTTGAGGTGACTAAGCGGCCAATGCAGGAGTTGTCGCTGAAAAGTGGACTGGTTTGTCATCTTGGGGCGATGGAGAGCATTTCGGCTATCTATCTCGACAAGATCGAAAGTCCGGACTCTGTACCGACGAGCAAAAGCTGGATTGGCAAAAAACTTGAGTTGCATATTACCGCGTTGGGTAAGGCATTATTAGCCTGGAAGACACGAGAAGAACTGGATTATTTTTTAGAAGCACTCACGTTAACTCCACATACGCGCAATACATTTACCGATAAAAAATTGTTTCTGGAAGAATTACAAAAAACACGCCTTCGGGGATGGGCCATAGACAACGAAGAATCAACCTATGGGGCGGTATGTTTAAGTATGCCGGTATTCAATATGTATAACAGAGTTAACTATGCAATCTCACTTTCTGGCGATCCTGTAGTTTATTCAGAAAATAAGATAGACAGCTATCTGGAATTGCTCCGGAAATGCGCTGAGCAAATATCATATGGGCTGGGATACAGAAACGAAAATGAGCATTTACGAAAAGGAAACTGAGGTAATGAAAAAATTCAGCGGCATTATTCCACCGGTATCCAGCACGTTTCATCGTGACGGAACCCTTGATAAAAAGGCAATGCGCGAAGTTGCCGACTTCCTGATTAATAAAGGGGTCGACGGGCTGTTTTATCTGGGTACCGGTGGTGAATTTAGCCAAATGAATACAGCCCAGCGCATGGCGCTCGCCGAAGAAGCTGTAACCATTGTCGACGGGCGAGTGCCGGTATTGATTGGCGTCGGTTCCCCTTCCACTGACGAAGCGGTCAAACTGGCGCAGCATGCGCAAGCCTACGGCGCTGATGGTATCGTCGCCATCAATCCCTACTACTGGAAAGTCGCACCACGAAATCTTGACGACTATTACCAGCAGATCGCCCGTAGCGTCACCCTACCGGTGATCCTGTACAACTTTCCGGATCTGACGGGTCAGGACTTAACCCCGGAAACCGTGACGCGTCTGGCTCTGCAAAACGAGAATATCGTTGGCATCAAAGACACCATCGACAGCGTTGGTCACTTGCGTACGATGATCAACACAGTTAAGTCGGTACGCCCGTCGTTTTCGGTATTCTGCGGTTACGATGATCATTTGCTGAATACGATGCTGCTGGGCGGCGACGGTGCGATAACCGCCAGCGCTAACTTTGCTCCGGAACTCTCCGTCGGCATCTACCGCGCCTGGCGTGAAGGCGATCTGGCGACCGCTGCGACGCTGAATAAAAAACTACTACAACTGCCCGCTATTTACGCCCTCGAAACACCGTTTGTCTCACTGATCAAATACAGCATGCAGTGTGTCGGGCTGCCTGTAGAGACATATTGCTTACCACCGATTCTTGAAGCATCAGAAGAAGCAAAAGATAAAGTCCACGTGCTGCTTACCGCGCAGGGCATTTTACCAGTCTGAGGAGAAACTCATGTCTGTTCGCAATATTTTTGCTGACGAGAGCCACGATATTTACACCGTCAGAACGCACGCCGATGGCCCGGACGGCGAACTCCCATTAACCGCAGAGATGCTTATCAACCGCCCGAGCGGGGATCTGTTCGGTATGACCATGAATGCCGGAATGGGTTGGTCTCCGGACGAGCTGGATCGGGACGGTATTTTACTGCTCAGTACACTCGGTGGCTTACGCGGCGCAGACGGTAAACCCGTGGCGCTGGCGCTGCACCAGGGGCATTACGAACTGGACATCCAGATGAAAGCGGCGGCCGAGGTTATTAAAGCCAACCATGCCCTGCCCTATGCCGTGTACGTCTCCGATCCTTGTGACGGGCGTACTCAGGGTACAACGGGGATGTTTGATTCGCTACCATACCGAAATGACGCATCGATGGTAATGCGCCGCCTTATTCGCTCTCTGCCCGACGCGAAAGCAGTTATTGGTGTGGCGAGTTGCGATAAGGGGCTTCCGGCCACCATGATGGCACTCGCCGCGCAGCACAACATCGCAACCGTGCTGGTCCCCGGCGGCGCGACGCTGCCCGCAAAGGATGGAGAAGACAACGGCAAGGTGCAAACCATTGGCGCACGCTTCGCCAATGGCGAATTATCTCTACAGGACGCACGCCGTGCGGGCTGTAAAGCCTGTGCCTCTTCCGGCGGCGGCTGTCAATTTTTGGGCACTGCCGGGACATCTCAGGTGGTGGCCGAAGGATTGGGGCTGGCAATCCCACATTCAGCCCTGGCCCCTTCCGGTGAGCCTGTGTGGCGGGAGATCGCCAGAGCTTCCGCGCGAGCTGCGCTGAACCTGAGTCAAAAAGGCATCACCACCCGGGAAATTCTCACCGATAAAGCGATAGAGAATGCGATGACGGTCCATGCCGCGTTCGGTGGTTCAACAAACCTGCTGTTACACATCCCGGCAATTGCTCACCAGGCAGGTTGCCATATCCCGACCGTTGATGACTGGATCCGCATCAACAAGCGCGTGCCCCGACTGGTGAGCGTACTGCCTAATGGCCCGGTTTATCATCCAACGGTCAATGCCTTTATGGCAGGTGGTGTGCCGGAAGTCATGTTGCATCTGCGCAGCCTCGGATTGTTGCATGAAGACGTTATGACGGTTACCGGCAGCACGCTGAAAGAAAACCTCGACTGGTGGGAGCACTCCGAACGGCGTCAGCGGTTCAAGCAACTCCTGCTCGATCAGGAACAAATCAACGCTGACGAAGTGATCATGTCTCCGCAGCAAGCAAAAGCGCGCGGATTAACCTCAACTATCACCTTCCCGGTGGGCAATATTGCGCCAGAAGGTTCGGTGATCAAATCCACCGCCATTGACCCCTCGATGATTGATGAGCAAGGTATCTATTACCATAAAGGTGTGGCGAAGGTTTATCTGTCCGAGAAAAGTGCGATTTACGATATCAAACATGACAAGATCAAGGCGGGCGATATTCTGGTCATTATTGGCGTTGGACCTTCAGGTACAGGGATGGAAGAAACCTACCAGGTTACCAGTGCCCTGAAGCATCTGTCATACGGTAAGCATGTTTCGTTAATCACCGATGCACGTTTCTCGGGCGTTTCTACTGGCGCGTGCATCGGCCATGTGGGGCCAGAAGCGCTGGCCGGAGGCCCCATCGGTAAATTACGCACCGGGGATGTAATTGAAATTAAAATTGATTGTCGCGAGCTTCACGGCGAAGTCAATTTCCTCGGAACCCGTAGCGATGAACAATTACCTTCACAGGAGGAGGCAACTGCAATATTAAATGCCAGACCCAGCCATCAGGATTTACTTCCCGATCCTGAATTGCCAGATGATACCCAGCTATGGGCAATGCTTCAGGCCGTGAGTGGCGGGACATGGACCGGTTGTATTTATGATGTAAACAAAATTGGCGCGGCTTTGCGCGATTTTATGAATAAAAACTGAAAGCATAAATAAAAACATCCAGACACCTGAATTATCCGACTCTGCATCATTCGTTATTTGCTCAGTCGGATAATGATGGGTCGCTACCCTGTTATGAGAGGACGTTATGCCACTAATTATCGTTGTGGCAGGGATTGCTTTACTCCTGCTTTTAACCATAAAAATTAAGCTTAATACGTTTGTTTCGTTAATTATTGTCTCGATTGCTGTCGCCATCGCCAGTGGTATGGATTTGAGTAAAGTCGTCACCTCAGTCGAATCCGGACTTGGCGGTACGCTGGGCCATATTGGTTTGATATTTGGCTTCGGTGTTATGCTCGGTCGCTTGCTGGCCGATGCGGGTGGTGCGCAGCGAATAGCGCTGACCATGCTGAATTATTTCGGGAAAAATAAACTTGACTGGGCAGTGGTCTGTTCGGCGTTTATTGTCGGTATCGCACTTTTTTTCGAAGTCGGTTTAATTCTTCTGGTACCTATTTTATTCGCTATTGCCCGTGAAGCAAAAATATCACCGATGTTTATGTGTGTGCCGATGCTTTCTGGTTTGCTGGTCGCACACGGTTTTTTGCCGCCGCACCCCGGCCCGACTGTTATCGCCAGGGAATATGGCGCTGATGTAGGATTGGTACTGATATACGGTATCATTGTCGGCATTCCAACCTTTATTCTTTGCGGCCCGGTATTGAATAAATTCTGCCAGCGCATTATTCCGGACGCCTTTAAAAAAGAGGGGAATATAGCCTCTCTCGGCGCGACCCGCCGATTCAGCGAAAGCGAAATGCCAGGCTTTGGGATCAGTTTTCTCACGGCAATGCTGCCGGTGATCCTGATGGCGGTTGTCACCATCATCCAGATGACTCATGCCAAAAGTGCCGCGGATTCTGGCTTATTTTACAACGTGATACTGTTCTTAGGTAATTCGACGATCGCCATGCTGATTTCACTGCTGTTCGCGATCTATACCATGGGCCTGGGGCGCGGGAAAACAATCCCTGACCTGATGGATTCTTGCGGAAAAGCTATCGCGGGTATTGCCGGTCTGCTGCTGATTATCGGTGGTGGTGGTGCATTCAAGCAAGTTCTCATCGACTCTGGCGTTGGTCAGTATATTTCCACCCTGGTTTCGGGTATGGATATTAACCCGATCCTGATGGCCTGGGGCGTGGCCGCATTCCTGCGTATTTGTCTGGGTTCAGCCACCGTCGCGGCGATCTCTACCGCCGGTCTGGTCATCCCATTGTTGGCAGTACATCCCAATACCAACCTGGCCTTGATTACGTTGGCTACCGGTGCCGGCTCCTGTATTTGTTCTCACGTTAACGATGCCAGTTTCTGGATGATTAAAGACTTTTTTGGCCTGACCACCAAAGAAACGCTGTTATCCTGGACGCTGATGTCCACACTCTTATCCATCAGTGGGCTGATTTTTATTCTGCTCGCCAGCTTAGTTTTATAATCGGGTTCTTGCCAGTGAGCCAACCTGTTGTTCACTGTCCCCCATAATTTAGTGAGTGACGGCAACCGTCTGCACGGTGACGAATCGCTGGCGATCAAAAAGGGGCGATATTGAACCGTCGATTATGCTTGATGGGTGTACTCTCAGTAATACTGTAAAGCCGGAGCATGTCTCCGGCTTTACAGTATGGGGGAACAGCGGGCGATCGCTCAAATGGTATGCTGGTTTATTTCATGTAAAAGAATAAAATATCTGTATAAAATCATGCCACTGGCAATCTGCATCAACTCTCCGGGTAAACAGGATTAAGATGAGCATTTCCCCGGTTTAATACAGGTATACAAAAGTGGATAGAGATCAAACAAACAGCAGCCTGTTCAATGATGATCCCGTACTTCATGCAACATGGCTGTACTATCAGTAAGGCAAAAGCCAGACTGAAGTTGCAGCTATCATGGGGGTGTCCCGCGTCACGGTTGTCAAATACCTGCAAACAGCCCGGGAAAATGGACTGGTTCATATCAACCTGGATGTGAATGTCTTTGGCTCTATCGACGCTGCTTTGCAAATTCGCGATAAATTCAATCTCCAGAGAGTGATCATCGTGTCGGATGGCGAACATGCCGGAAAACGTGATGATACAAAGCTGATGCGGACTCGCCTTTCACGTGCCGGTGGCATGTATCTGAATCAGGTGATTGAGAATGGTGATGTGCTGGGGGTTGCCTGGGGAAGAACAATCCATCAGATGAGCAAAACCATGACGCCGAAGTCATGTAAAAATGTCACCGTTATACAGATGCTCAGTTCCATGCCATCTCAGCCAGACCTGACGATCATTGAATCCTCATCGCAAATCGCCTACAAGCTTTCAGGCCGTGTCGCCTCGCTGCACGTGCCCGCCGTGGTATCAAGCGCCAGACTGGCCATGGAGTTACAGGCAGAGCCTATTATTCGATCGAATTTTGACGTTCTGACTCGCTGTACGAAAGCCTTTTTTGTCGTGGGTAACGCGCTTGATGAAAATCCCCTGATTCGGGTGGGCGTGCTGAATAAGAAGGAAATGCAGACGTATCGGGATTTAGGCGCAGTAGGTGTCATTTGTGGTCGCTTCCATGACAAGGAAGGGATGCCCGTCGTGGATGATGTTGACCAGCGTATTCTGGGAATCAGTCTGGCTCAGCTAAGGCAGATTGAACGGAAGATCTTCCTTGCTGGTGGGGAAAGAGGCTATGACGCAACGTTGGGTGCCCTGCTGGGAGGATATGTCACGGACCTGATTGTTGATGAAGGAACGGCAGAGTTTTTGCTGGCGTGTGAATTACCACACTAAAAGAATGAACAACTGCCCCATGTGGATATGGGGCAGGATTTTATTGATTAGCGGCGATAATAAGAACAATACCCACAATGTATGAAATAAACATGGTCAGCAGCAGTTTATTGGTTCCGGCTGGCGCACTGGCAAATTCTCTCCAGATGAAGACTCCCCAGATCACGGCAATCATTGTGGCCCCCTGTCCCAGACCGCAGGAAATGGCATACCCCGCCTGACCAGACGCAATCAGACTGAATGCCAGACCGACACACCAAATCATACCGCCCAGCCAGCCGCAAACATGATCCCTTAAACTCCCGGAAAAATACATTTTCCCGTTGACCGGTTCTCCTGAAATAGGTTTTTTCATGACCAGCGTGTTAAGGACAAAGTTCGACAAAAACAGCCCCACGGCAAACAGAACGAGTGCTGAGTAAGGCGTCATCAGACCGCTGGCAGGCTGGCTGAAATTGACAGACATGGAGTCCGCCATGAAGCGGAAAAACCATCCCATGATGATACCCGCCAGAATGGCAGTAATGAGACCTTTATTACGGCGAGATTTATCCGCCTCCTGCATGACACGACCATAGGCTATCGCGGTAAAAATAATGGCGATCACAACGCAGGCGACACCGAGGAACAGAATGAGCGGATCGCCCTGCGGATTGCCGATATAGGTGGTGATCACACCCAGAGCCAGTGCCAGCCCCACACCCACAGGAAAAGCTACCGCCATACCGGCAAGATTAATAGAAGCGACCAGAAGAATATTGGAAATATTGAAGATAATCCCTGCCAGTATTGCCGACATCAGACTACTGCTGCTCGCCTGCTGAATATCAGGTATAAAACTGCGACCGGCTTCGCCCATAGAACCCAGCGTGAAGGCAAATAACAAAGAACACAGCAATAATCCAATTGAATAATCCCAATAGAATAGAGGGAACTCCCATTTTTTATTGCTGACAAGTTTGGTTGTATTCGCCCATGAACCCCAGCAAATCATGGTAATAAAACACATTATTATGGCGACAGCATACGATTCCACGATAAACATAAATAACTCCTTGTGGTAGTTATAATCAATCGTTGTGGACAGAGGGAATAGCAGCCATTCTGCGAATGGCTGTCATATGTTATTAATTAAAATAAAGCTGTAATTACGCTTTCAAACCATACGTTTTGAATTTTTCAAGGACGATGGTCATTTCGGCTTCAGACAGCACGGGAACATCGTGATGTAATCCGCCACATTTGATGTATAAATCAGCCAGCGTCTCGGTTTCACCCGCCAGCCACAACGTCTTTTCCAGCGTGACGTCCATGGCCAGCATACCGTGGTGCTGCATCAGCAAGGACTTACTTTCTCTGATCCCTTTAGATACACCGTCGGCCAGTTCAGGACTGCCAAAGGTATAATAGGGAATACAGGGAATATGATCCGTCCCCGATACCGCCACCATATAATGTGAGCAGTGTCTGCCAGATGGTGACGAGAGACGGGCAGCACGATACCTCCCGTACATGCGTGTCGGGTAATGTTTTCATACTGAAGATTTTCCTGATATGCAGAGATAAAAAATGGGACAGTGGCGTGGTGAAAACACCAGGCCGGAGTAGAGGGTTATTCCGGTGGTTTACTTTTTCGTTTCGGGCGTCGGATAAACAGCCAGATAAACGTAACCACAGGAGCCGAGGATGTCGGCTTCACAGGTCAGCCCCTTCGCATACAGTGTCACGGTATGCTGATGGCGGGGATTCAGTTCACCGCTGGTGAGCATTAATTCCAGTTGTTTCATCAGCAGCGGAAAGGCCTGGTCCGGGTGGTACGCATCCGCATCTCTGAACCGGCCTCTGATACCGGCACGGTCGGCAAGGTAATGCAACCGGTTACCCTCCTGCACCAGACGGGCGCCGAAACAGGGCGTCACTGTGCAGGGTAGTCCCCACCAGGGATGGTCGTGATTGTCATCGGGATGCGTTGTCCCGGAGAGTGTGTCTGACACGATAAAATCCTCACAGAAAATCGGTGAATGATAGTTTAACGATGACGGGTCAGCCGGCGCGCAGACCGGCTTCGGTAAAGGTGTATTCGTTGATGAGCAGGACCTCATCCACAGCGGCGTCTGAGCTCAGCCAGTCGTACTCGTTTTCCGGGTGACGGAACATCAGTTCAGGGTGACGCTCATCAGCCGGACATACGGACCAAAACTGTCCTTACGGCGTTCTGCAAACACGGCCAGCACACCGGGAATATCCTGCACTTCACGACCGGTATACGCTTCAGCACTGCCGTGCCAGCGGTATTTGCCGGTACAGAACGGAAAAAGACGGGATGCCGGATGTTGACGGTGAATACGCATGGCTTCGCCACGGGTGATGATTTTCATAGTGGGATACCTCTGAAGACAGAAGATAAAAGTGAAAACAGGTGTGATGTGGTTGTGACGGGTTAAAGCAGACCATGTTCGGCAAAGGAGAAAACCTGGCTGCCACCGACTATCAGATGGTCCGGCACCCGGATATCCACCAGGCCCAGTGCCTGTACCAGACGTTCCGTGATAAGCCGGTCTGCCTTGCTGGGTGTGACTTCACCGGACGGGTGATTGTGTGCCAGCACCACGGCTGCTGCATTGTGGTGCAGAGCGCGTTTAATCACTTCCCGGGGATGGACTTCCGTGCGGTTGATGGTGCCGGTGAAGAGGGTTTCACCGGCAATCAGCTGATTCTGGTTGTTCAGATACAGCACCCGGAACTCTTCACGCTCCAGTCCCGCCATGTTCAGAATCAGCCATTCCCGTGCCGCACGGGTGGAGGTGAAGGCCACGCCGGGTTCATGAAGATGGCGGTCCAGGGTTTTCAGGGCCCGCAGAATGAGGCTGCGCTCTCTGGTTGTCATTTCTCCGGGCAGAAAAGAAAGCTGCTGCATTGTCCCTGCCTCCATTCAGTCGATGATGCGCATAATGGCGTTGCATTCCGGATGCTGCAGGGCGTAATCCCGCAGCCGGTAATAATGGACCGTCATGGCATAACACTCCGTACGACAGGCATGATGGCTGTACGTCATCAGACAGGCGGCAATACCGGCGGCTTCCGGGCTCATTTCAGCGCGGTTACCGTTCATGGCACTGAACAGTATCCAGGTTTCATCATCGTCATCCGGTTCGGGGGCCATAAATGCCCCACCGTTGTTCAGGGTGTACAGATTCCAGATACCACCGCAGTAGTCTTCGCACAGACGGTCCATCCAGCCGAAGACACGGGGCTCCAGGGTCACCCACTGTGGAATGAGGCCAAAATGCTGCGGCCAGAAGCTGATGCGCTGTTCATCAGGGACTATGGTGGCAACCAGTTGTTGCAGGCCAGTCTCCGGTGCACAGGCCGAAGCGGTGGTGTTCTGAGACAATGTTTTCATGTGTGAAATCCTTGTAATGTGAATAAATGAGAGGGAGTAAAGGTCGGGAGCTGGCAACATCACGTTCATCACTGACCGTGAGACCCGGTAATATCAGGGATGAATGATATTCGGCTGAAATTCCGGACAGCCGTACGCGTAACCGTTCCGGTCACAGACGGATGGCCAGATGCCATTGCCTGTACTCAGTCTGCACAGACTGAGTTCTACGGGACGGTAAAGCAGACGGGTACACCAGGTGCACAGGTCATCATCAGAAATGGAACGACACCCCGGCAGCGCCTCCGGGGCGTCGGGTGATTCTGGTACCTGAATCACGCCTTCAGGGACAGGCTGCATCAGCGCCGGCTCTCCAGCAGCGTTTCTGCCATCACCCACAATGCGCGGTTGAGCTTAATATCGGTGTCGATGCTGTGAATGGCACGGGTATGGATACGTTTCCCTCTGGCACTGCGACCGGAAATCCCGCCTTTCAGCATATTCTCCTGGATGGTCTGATAAGTACTCCACAGGTCCTTACCGTAATCCTCCCGGCGTCGTGGCGTCAGAATGTCGGCGGTGGTGACGGGCCGATGTTCGTCACCATAACGGTAAGTCAGTGCCGCCTGTGCCAGCGCCTGGCGTGCCGGTGGCGGCAGAATCAGCGACTGCATGGCATCACGCTTTTCCTCAATCCGGTCAAAAACGCCCACCACTTCGTAAGCCCCTTCAATGACTCTGTCCACCACATTTCCCCGGTGCGGAACACGTACTTCCCCCAGAGACTGACCACAGACGCATCCGTTCTGACAGACGAACCTGAAGTACCCCGGCAGCATCTGGTAGCTGGAGGTACCGTCATGAGAGTTGAGCAGAATAATTTCAGGGACATGTTCTCCGTTTATCTCTCCGGCCCGCCGCAGACGCAGCATGTGTTTTGTGTATCCCCGGCGGCCCGGGTCGCGCACACGGGTCTGGCAGGCGAAGAATGGCTGAAAGCCTTCCCGCTGCAGGCTTTCCAGTACGGTGATGGTGGGAATGTACGCATATCGTTTACTGCGGGAAGTATGCCGGTCTTCACCGAAAATACTGGGAACATAGTGCATCAGTTCTTCGTGTGTCAGCGGACGGTCACGGCGTATCTGGTTCGCATAACCAAAACGACTGGCTAGTCGCATAATTTGCTCCTTATCGGTGGTTAAGATTTACTGGTGTAATAAATGAAAAAGCCACGTCTCCCGGAGAAGACGCGGCCTGACAGATGAAATGAATGACGTTTATTGTCTGAGAGGCCCTTAACTGGCGAGCTGAGTATTAAGCTGTGTTCCGGCATCACCAGCGCAACTGACCTTCAGCATTACGGATAACCAGCCGGGAATATGTTCCCTGGTCATCTTCAGTAAACACATTGCGGTAAGCTGTTGTGACGGCAACAGCCTGTTCGTGTGAGAAAGGGCCTTCGGGCAATAAACGTGATGTACAACCCGGCATATCTGTTGCTCCCTGAAAGTAAAAAGCCCCGGTCATGATGACCGGGGCCTGAAGGAGAGTGACCTGATTATCAGAAAGTCACATTCAGCGTGGCCTGACCGTTATAGCCTTCAGCGCTGCTGCCGCTGACACTGTGGGCATAACCGGTCTGAACGCCCAGGGTGATATTTTCCCGGACACGGGCTTCCAGTCCGGCCTGCAGGTCCAGTGATGTGCCATTTTGGGACGGTGAGAACGTCATGTTACTGCCGGCTGCGGCTGTACCCATGCTCATGTCCCCCCGGGAGCTGAAGGTGCGGATAACAGAAGGCTGTACCCACCAGTTCACCGGCAGTTCACGCACACTGTGTTTTGCACTGTCGCGCAGGGTGTCACGGGATGAGGTGCCTTCACCAAAGGTCATATCGTTGTGGCTGCCCAGACGGAAACCGGCACGCACATGTTGTGCACTGCCATGCCCGAACTTCACATAACCGGCGTTATCCTGGCCGTCATCCAGGGAAAGTCCCTGCCAGGTATACTGCAGTTGTGGCTCCAGCATCAGGTTGTCAGTGATACTGAAGGGCAGACCGGTTTCCAGTGAGCCCAGCCAGCCCCAGCCCCGGGCGCGGAAGTCGTTATTGTCCGATGACGCTTTCATGCTGTGGCGGGTTCCCTGTGCCACAATGTCAGTCCACAGGCCGGAGGACGTGTGTACCAGATTCAGGTATCCGCCCAGACTGCCGGCATCATCCCGGACCGTGCCGGCACGGGAGCCGTCATCATCCTTAACATCAACGGAAGAATGGCCTGCAGCACCATACACTCCTGTCGTCAGTGACATACCGGCAACCTCTGTTCTGAGCAGGTCACCCTCCAGACGGACGAAGCCATAGCTGCCGCTGCTTTCCGGCGTGGCCCCACGGGCAATACCGCCGTTGTTATCGTGACCGAGATGACCGCCCTGAATGATGAGACGGACGCTGTTATTTTCACCGTTTACACCGGTCTGATGGCTGCGGGAGCCTGCCAGAATCCGGTCATAGTCCATTGCCTGTGTCAGCATGGAGGCATACAGGGGGACTTCAGCACGATAAGCATTTTCACTGCGCAGGTACCAGTCTTCATCGCTGTCACGGTTCAGGGTGTAGTTAAAGGCGCCGGCCTGAAGCGGGCGACTCAGGGCAAACGCACCTTCTTCTGTGGTGGCACCATTCTGTGCATCCACAACCCGGATACCCTGTCCGGAGGTTGCCACCCCGAGGTTACTGTTTCCGACATTTGTAAACGCAAGCCAGGTTTTACCGGTTGCCTGACCACCATTAATTACCAGCTGGTCTGAGGCATTACTGCCATCAAGGCTGACACGCATATTGATGGTGCCGCCCTGGCCGGTGAGGTTCGTGGTGGTCAGTTTATGGAACGTTACCGGGGAGTTACTTTTTGCAACAGCACGGCTCAGCGCGGCATCCGGTGTCGTCTGATTATCAAAGTGAATCTCTCCTGCGTTAACAATATCGCCGGTACTGACCACATCACCATTCAGTACCATACTGGCGCCTTTACTGAGCTGTGTTCTTCCACTCAGACTTCCCCCGGCAGCCAGCGTCAGTGTTCCACGATGTCCGACAGTGGTGTTGCCAGCCTGTCCCCCGGCATTAACCGTAAAGCTGCCGCCATTTTCCAGTAGCAGGCCGCTGGCCTGACCGGATATGCCATCAATACTGAACTTACCGCTGGCATTGGTCCCCTCAACAGTGGCACCACTGTCTGCAATCAGGGCACCACCGGATGTTATGGTGACATCTGTTGCCTTACCACCGGCAGACACTGCCAGGGTACCGCCGTCATCCACCCGTGTTTTCTGCGCTGAATGGCCCTCCAGTACATCCAGGAGACCGCCGGACTCCAGAACAACGCCGTCAGCCTTACCGTTTTCCACCGTGAAATTGCCCAGACGGTTGCTGCCGGTGACGGTTGCCGCCGTACTGGTGACCAGTGCGCTGCCCTGCGTCAGGGTGACATTCGTGGCTGTACCACCGGCGTTCACCTGCAGTTTGCCTTTCTGGTTAACGGTGGTGAAATCCGCCAGACCACCTTCCTTGATAATCTGCCAGCCGTCACTGTTTACAGCAGTGCCAGACGCCGTACCGCCGTTGTGCACATACTGGTACCCCCCATTCAGCGTGGTATCCAGTGCGTGACCATGTACAGTCTGGTCGCCGCCGGCATAAACCACAGTGGTATTTGCCGTTCCTTCAGCAGCCACAATCTGACGACCATTTTTATTGATGGTGGTGCGTACGGCATCTCCGTAGACGGTCTGCCCGGTATCACCATTTTCCGCATCCGGTCCCCCTTCCGCGCCGGTATTCACAACCGTGTCGGTTGCCACTGCGCCGGATTTGATGGCCTGCCAGCCCTTCTCATTAATGACGGTACCCGTTGCAATCCCGCCTTCATGTACCCACTGCTCACCGCCGTTCAGCGTGGTGTTCACTGCCTGCCCCTGAAGGCTCTGTCCGCCTCCGGCACTGATAACCGTGTCTGAAACGCTTCCTCCGGTATTCACTCTCTGAAGACCACCACCGGTGACAGTAGTGTTGTTGGCGATACCGCCATTTTGTATCCATTGTCCGCCGGTATTGGCCTCGTTATCCGGCCCATACTCCAGACCGGTACTGATGGTCATTCCGTTGGCCGTACCGAGGACAATCTGGTTGTCATGATTTGTCAGTGTTCCGTCGTTCACGGTTTCTCCCGCCTGTACAACCGTGTCAGCAGCCAGTGCCGGGACTGATGTGACAGCAGCAAGAGACAGCGCAACCGCCACACTGGCGCGTTTTCCCCGTGAGCGGGCCAGTTCGGAGGCCACCACCAGGGTGCCCGTAATGTGATTCCATACCAGCCTGTAGCTGGTGTTCAGATGTCGTTTCATCAGCTTTTCCTTACAGAGGGTGAATAAAAAAGCCGGTACCCACAAATGTGGATATCGGCAGGTACAAAACAACATGGTCAGATAAAGTGGTTTTTCCCGGACATAAATGCTTCCCCTCTCTCATCCGCCAGAGAAGTATCAGTCCGTTGTGTGCAATTCCGTTCTGCATGATGAAGAGATTCAGCTGCCTTTTCGCAGGCCATTAACCACTATAAACGATCGATAGTAACGATCGATACATGTTTTATCGATCGTTTTATTCTATTGATAGCAGGGCGGTCACGCAAGAGAAACAGGAGGGGTATGAGGTGTTTGTGTCATGTTTTCAGTTGGTTAACGCAATGTAATCAGGCATTTCTCCTGGCAGACTGTTCAGAAGAAAATCCAGTTCCATACCGCGCGGGCAACAGAGACCACCGTGTCACGGACGGCACGCAGAACCGTGCGTGCAACAGAGGCAACACAGTCTCTCTCCGCCGTGTCAAATATCCGGTCCACCGCACCGGTAAACTGTTCACGGGCCTGAGACCGGACAGATTCCGTGCGCAGCTCGTCCTGCAGGCGGGTCATCAGGGGACTGGCGGCATGGTCGGGAAGCGCTGTCATGAGCGCACTGACCAGCGTATCCAGTTCCCAGCCGGTGCGGGCCGATACGGCCACAACCGGATGTACGGGCCGGAACAGACGGAATACCGCCTCCGTTTTTTCGCGAATGTTCTGTGCCTGTGAGGGAGAAGGCTGAATGCCGGCCATATCCCATTCATGGCAGGGCTCCGTTTTGTCAGCCTGCGTCACCACAAACAGCACCTGCTGATGTCCCCGGTGCAGGATGTGTCGCCAGAAATACTCATCCACAGACAGGGCACGGTCATCGGCTTTAATCAGCCACAGTACCAGGTCCAGTTCAGGCAGAATGTCACGGTACAGGGCTTCATACTCTGCATCCCTGTCCCGGCTCTCGCCCACCCCGGGCAGGTCAGTGATAACCATGCTGTGACCGTGACCACTCAGACGGAAGCGCCGCACTTCCCGGGTGCCGGCGTGAACATCACTGACCGGGGTGACCTCCCCCTGAAACAGTGCATTACAGAGTGAGGATTTACCGGCTCCGCTTTTACCCATAATGCCAATCACGGGTTCGTGACTGGTGAGTTTACGCAGATGTTCCAGGATATGGCGGGAAAGCGAGTAAGGCAGGGAAGAAAGTGGTTTTTCAATTGCCTCAATGGCATCAGACGGATTCATACATGTATTCCCGGTGAAAAAAGACAAAACCCCGCACACCGGAAAGGTGGCGGGGGATTCACAACGATAATATCTGTCTGAAATTATTTTGAATCGATTTGATCATTGTTCAACGGCAGGCTGACTATCCCGTAAAAGGGAAAATCATTCCTCTGACAGCCTGATTATCAGGTGTGCTCATGTTTACTGATGTGAGTATTTTTTTTCAGTGTTTTTTTGTAGCGGGCTGCCAGAGAGATATATTAAAATTACGTTTATAATTATCTTGCTTCTGCTGTGTGTTTTTTATAAGAGTGGCGCACACAATGATACCTGTTGATACCGGGGTGTTTGGTATTTGTCTTCCGGATTATGTGCAATTATTATTGTTGTTTTTGACAGCATTTTTCAGGGTGTGATTATTTATCCTGCGCCCTGCGCCCTGCGCCCTGCGCCCTGCGCCCTGGTTTTATATTTGCAGTGGTTCTGCAGGAAGGCTGTTCAGTAATGTTAATTGTCCTGTTAAAAACCTCTGATAGAGATACCATGCTGTTCCGGATAATATTGTTGAGATTTTATTGGTTGAGGGGGCTGAATAATAGCTGATTTTTAGTTCTGGTACAGAAATGCTGTGCTCGTTTACGTTTAATTTAAGCAGGATGCTGATGTAAAAAACAGAAGGCAGGTTTTTGTTGAAGAAAGGTTGTCATAACCCATTTTTATCACTGTCTGACAATTATGCGGGAGCATTCAAAGAAAATTGGTGTGTTTTATCTGTATCGGCAGGGGGGGTATTATTTTGTTTTTCCTGATGTGTCAGTATTAAATGCTTTTTTGTCATTTATAAAAATGGCGTCATATCCATGAAATATCGTATTCAGGACAGGAATTATCGTCTTCTTTATTATTCTTCAGGAGGGAAGTCGCTTCCTGAAGGTGTTATTCCGGGGTTTCTGTTTATGATTCTTCCCGGCAGGAAACCGGTATCTGCAATACCCGGGATGATGCTTTTTGTTCGTACGTGGTTGTGTAAAATTTGAATAGTGGATGTGCTCTGAAGGGAAGGAGGGGACACACAGATTCATTTTGTCTTTCTTCAGCAGCAAAACACACTGTGGTTATTATTTAACCACTAAATCAATAAAAATTTTTACCTCATATTGATTTGACTGCTATTTTTGCTATTAATAGCCAGAATTGCAGTGCTTTTATATCTATGTGTAGTGAGGTTACTATGTCATTCGGTCAGCCTTGTGATGAGTTCCCCCTGAGTTCGCTGCCTCCACTCATTCGTGATGCCGTTATTGAAGCTCAGCAAATTACGCAGGCTCCTCTTGGGCTTGTGGCAGCGTCTGCCCTGGGCGCTGTTTCACTTGTCTGCCAGAATCTGATTGATGTCTGCAGACTGAATACACTGCGGGGGCCGGTTTCTCTTTTCTTACTGACGCTTGCTGAGTCCGGAGAACGAAAAACCGCAGTGGACAAATTATTAATGGAGCCCCTGTACCAGCAGGAGATGCAGTTATATTCCAGATACAAAAATGAACTGACGACATGGAAAAACAAGGAAGAGCTTTTAAAGGTTCAGAAAAAGGCCCTGTTGTCAAAGCTGAATAAAGAACTTCGCAAAGGGGCTGATGAGTCAGAAACGCTCAGACAACTGGAAACGCTTCAGACAAACAGTGCGGAAGAACCTGTAAGGTATAAATTTATTTTTAATGATGCCACGACAGCGGCAATTAAGGATCAGCTTTGTGGTCAGTGGCGTTCAGTGGGCATCATGTCAGATGAAGCCGGAATTATATTTGATGGATATACCCTGTCTGAGCTGCCCTTTATTAACAAAATGTGGGATGGATCCGTATTGTCGGTGGACAGAAAGAATGAACCCGAACAGATGATTGAAAATGCCAGAATGACATTATCCCTCATGGTACAACCCGGTCTTTTTGACCGATATATGGAACGAAAAGGGCCTGTTGCCAGGGACAGTGGTTTTCTTGCCCGTTGTCTTATCAGTAAACCTGCCACCACGCAGGGAAAACGCTTTATTAACGGAACTGTGACTCCGGGAGGATCATTAACGGCATTTCATGAACGATTAATGGAACTGGCCAGAGGCAGTATTGAAAAATCCGGTGAGGATGAACGTTATTGTCTGCATTTTTCGCCTGAAGCGCAAAAAATATTTATTGAGCACTATAATGTTCTGGAACAGGAGCTGTCTCCTTC
>PPYF01273527.1_pt1 | contig 18410 bp, 18 predicted proteins | sample 1559871 | NCBI WGS metagenome assembly PPYF01 (sample SAMN08240021, study PRJNA423297) | Human gut metagenome, whole genome shotgun sequencing project. | reverse complement strand
CTGATTTTCACTACGGGAGGCGTTATCTGCGGATATTGGTCTACCGGCAGCATGGTCAGGCCAATGATACCGACAATTACAATCACAATCGATATCACCGCCGAGAATACCGGGCGGTCTATAAAGAAACTTACTTTCATAACATCATTACTTTGAAGGGTTGTTGTCCTTTGATTTATTCTCAGCCGGAGTAGTCTGCTTCGTTTCGGAAACAACCTGCTTGTTCAGAGAATCACTCGTCTGCTCTTCCTCCTTTTTAGGAACGGCAGCCTGGGCACGTACTTTCATACCCGGAGTCAGCTTGTGGAAACCTTCAGTCACAATTTGTTCTCCGGCAACCAGACCACGCTCAACCACCCAATTGTTGCCAAATTCAGGTCCCAGTTCAATGAAACGCTTTTCAACCGTAGAGTCCCGGCGCATCACAAAAATATATGCACCACCTTTCTCAATGGTAACCGCCTTTTGAGGAACGGCGACAGCACCCTCACGTACATCCAGCAATAGCTTAACCTTTGTAAACTGCCCCGGTAACAACACTTTGTTAGGGTTCGGCATTTCGGCACGCACGGAGAATGTTCCGGTCTGAGGGTCCACCTGAGGTTCGGCAAAATCCACATAGCCCTTATAAGGATAGACGGTATTATCCGCCAAAGTAATCGTAATGTTCGGCTGCCAGGAACGTGTAGAGTCCTGACGCCCTATATCGATATTCCGTTCCTTGCTTTTCAGGTAATCCAATGCCGTCATGCTGAAATCTACCAGAACCGTATCACTTTTCACAACCGTAGCCAGCAAGGACTTGCCTCCCGGTCCGACCAATGTTCCCAAATCCACATTTCTTTCACTGATATGTCCCGATAGCGGAGAACGGACCAACGTATATCCCAATTCCAATTCAGCCTGGTCCAAATCGGCCTGGCTCATCGCTACTGAGGCTTCTGCAGTCTCGTAAGCAGCCTGGGCATTGTCCAAATCCAGCTGGCTGGCAGCGTTCTGCGCATAGAGGGGGCGGATACGCTCCAAATCGCGCTTTGCCTTCAATGCCTGCGCTTCATCCTTCTTTAACTGTGCACGAGCTTTGTCAGCCTTTGCCCTATACTGGTCCTGGTTTATCACAAAAAGTACCTGGTTCTTGGTGACATATGTTCCTTCTGCGAAAAGCATATTCTCCAAATACCCTTCCACACGCGCACGTACCTCTACAAACTGCTGAGCGCGAAACGTCTAACAAACTATATATCAAGCAGAAAAGCAGACGGCAGTTCTTTATTCATGGTGGCATCCTCCATTTTTCCCTGTGGAATGTGTCCACAGTTTGTGGAATATCTCCACAAAGTTACGACAAAAAAGTGGAATACGGAAGAATGAAGTAATAGAATTGATTTACAGAAGTTTCATTTAAGCTGCCGATTATCTCCAACGCCACCACAATCCTTGTCGAAGCCAAATCAAGACGTCGCTACGTTACTTGTTCGTAACCCCACTATATAAGTGACGAAATGGGTAAGAATGGCAAAACAAGGCATTGTGATATAGTGAGTTACTGACAACTCACGCGACAAAACCGGTTACGGAAAAAGATTGCACCGTTCCTCCGTGTTTTGCGTACCGACGAAGGATTCTTCACCGACTAATTTTGAACCTAAAAAAATTAAGGACGATGAAGAGTACATTTTCAGTTATCTACTATCTCAAACGTCAGGTAGTGAAAAAGGACGGGACAGTGCCCGTCATGGGACGCATCACGGTGGACGGAAGTCAGACGCAGTTCAGTTGCAAACTGACCGTCGATCCCAAGCTGTGGGACACCAAAGGGGGACGTGTCACGGGCAGAAGCACGGCGGCACTCGAAACGAACCGTATGCTTGACAAGATGCGCGTGCGCATCAACAGGCACTATCAGGAAATCATGGAGCGTGACAACTTCGTCACTGCGGAAAAGGTAAAGAACGCCTTTCTCGGACTGGAACACCGCTACCACACGCTGTTGCAGGTGTTCCGGCAACACAACGAGGACTATGCCAAGCAGGTGGAGGCAGGCATGAAAGCCAAAGGCACGTTTGATAAGTACAAGATCGTTTACAAGCACCTGCAAGAGTTCCTCACCATCCGCTACCACGTGAAGGACATTGCTCTGAAAGAGCTTACACCCGCTTTCATCTCCGATTTTGAAATGTTCCTGCGCACGGACAAACACTGCTGCACCAACACCGTGTGGCTGTATGTCTGCCCGCTTCGGACGATGGTGTTCATCGCCATCAACAACGAGTGGCTCACGCGTGACCCTTTCAGGGAGTACGAAATCAAGAAAGAGGAAACGGTGCGCAGCTTTCTGACGAAAGATGAAATCCGCCTGCTGATGGAAGGCAAACTGAAGAACGCCAAACAGGAACTGTACCGCGATTTATACCTGTTCTGCGCCTTCACTGGCTTGTCGTTCGCCGATATGCGCAACCTGACGGAAGAGAATATCCGCACCTACTTTGACGAACACGAATGGATAAACATCAACCGCCAAAAGACGGGTGTGGTGTCCAACATCCGCTTGCTCGACATAGCGAAGCGCATCATCAACAAATACCGTGGGCTGTACGAGGACGGCAGGATATTCCCCGTACCCCATTATAACACGTGTCTTGCCGGAATCCGTGCCGTCGCCAAGCGTTGCGGTATCACCAAGCATATTACATGGCATCAAAGCCGTCACACGGCAGCCACGACGGTGTTCCTCTCCAACGGCGTACCCATTGAAACGGTCAGTTCCATGTTAGGACACAAGAGCATAAAAACAACGCAGATATACGCGAAAATAACCAAAGAGAAGCTCAACCAAGACATGGAGAATCTTGCCGCAAGGTTGAACAGCATCGAGGAATTTGCAGGTTGCAGCATCTAAAAAAGAAAAGCCATGAAACGTGACATAATCATCATAGAGGACAAGGCGGTCAGCGTAACCGGTAACGATGTATGGATGACCGCCGGAGAAATCGCCGGACTGTTCCACACGGGTGTCCCGGCAGTGAACGCCGCCATCAAAGCCATCCTCAAAGCGGACGTGTTGAGTGACTACGAGGTATGCCGCTACATTCAACTTGAAAACGGTCTGTATGCGGATGTTTACTCGCTTGAGATCATCATCCCCGTCGCTTTCAGATTGAACACCTACTGCACACACGTGTTCCGCACGTGGCTTGTGAACAAAGCACTCTCGAAGGAAAAACGGCAGGCATACGTGATGTTCATACAGAACGGGAAAGCCGGGTATTGCTGAACATACATACAAACAATAAAAAAGGAAACGGACAGCCCAATTTGAGTTGTCCGTTTCCTTTTTTCGTTTTCATGCTTCCTTTATTCCAGCGGCTTGCGGTAATTCGCCTCCAGCAGTTCACGCAAGCCCGATTCGGGGTAAAGTACCTTTCCTCCTAAAAGGATATAGGGCAGCACCCTGTTGTTACGGTATTCCTGCAAGGTACGGCGACTTACACGGAGCAGTTCCGCCACCGCATCATCCGTCCTTCCTCTACCATTTCCTCAACGCTCTCTATGACCTTGATGCAGATAAGGCTGTCAGAGAACACAAGCCCGAAGAAGATACCTTTGGCTTTCAGATAGTTCTTCTCGTCCTCAATCGCCTTTTGCCGTTGCTGTTCCGTCCGCTCACGCTCCCTTTGCAGGTTGCGCTTTGCCACCAATTTGTCGTGTTCCGCTTTGAGGTCGGCAGGGCAGACGTACTTTGGGCTGTTCGTGTCCTTACCGAAATGCCGCAGGAGGTCAATGGTGTCGCACCACATAGAGCCGTCCGAAATGGTGTAGCCGTTGCGGATGCAAATCTTGACGGATGCCCAATACCGTCCCATGTCAAAGGAACTGCGGATATAGTGGCGCAACATGGCGTATTGCCCTGCCTTCAAGAGTGTTTCGGTTCGGCTGTCGGAAAGGATAGCCGTGAAAAGGTCATACGGCAGTGTGTTGTGGTAGTCCCCCTTGAAACCGTTACGTTTCAATTCGGGGATGAAACGCTGTCGGGGATAGGTACACATAGGTGTTATATCGTATGCGTGAAGTCCGTTGTTCTTGCGCACCTCCATGTCGCTGTATTCAGACCATTGGTCATAATACAACATTGACATACCACGCAGTCGGGCAACGGTCGTTGTCTTTCCATCGGGTGAAATCCACCTCTGCACCACTTCATAGATGGAATACTCGGCTGCTTGCCCTGCCTTGTATCGGGACTTGACGAAGAAGAAGCGTATCACTTGGTACTGCTTGCTGGTCGTGACAATGGAGAAGTATTCGTTCTCGCTGAAAACGCTCTTTCGGGTGCGCAACGCTTCCAACTGCATACCGCAATGGGGGCAGGTACATCCGCAAAGGGTGTCCGCAAGGTCGTGGTCGCTCTTCCACGAATGTCCGCACTCGGTACAGATATTCGTGCCGTCCGCCCTCTTGATTGCGTAATGCTTGAAGCAATGACGGAAAGCGTATGCCTTTTGCGTGGCGGTCAATCTCGGTAGTCGCTTGCTCAGATGTGCGACTTCCTGCTGTATCTGTGTTCTCGGTTTCATAAGCCTAAATCAAATAATGAGGGTTGTTGTACTTCTTGGACGGTCGCTTTGGTGGCGGTTCTCGGCTTGTTGCGGTTCTGCATTTCGCGCATCAATCCGTCTTGGTATTGTCGGATAGCGTTCTGTCGTGCTTCCGCCTTTTCCTCTGCGGTGAGTTCCACCACATGGTTCACGGCTATCTGACACTGGATAGGCTTGCCCACCTCTATCTCGTTCTCGTCATAGTAGTGTACGGCTTGTCCGTAAATCTCTCCGTCCGTGAAGCCGTTGCAACCGCTTTTCTGCACATAGTTCAGAATGTAGGTCACACAATCGTCTATGTTCTTGGCTGGGTTGCGGTAGTTTTTGGCAAAGAGCGCATCTTCCGCTGCACGTTGCTCCAAATACATCTGTATCGTTCTCTTGAAATGGTCTGTCGTTTTCATATCGCTGTCGGTAAGATTAAAGGGTGAATAACCAAAGGATGAAACCGAATAAGGCGATTGTGGAGAGGATAGCCACGATTATGCCTATCGCCACTCGGAACACTCCGTTTACTATCTCTCTGACGATGCCCCAAAGGATGCCGAATACCCAAAGGGCGGTACGCATGGTTAGAGCGCATATCGCAAGCCCTATGTATTGTATCATTTGTCTGAAGTCTGCCGTTGCTGTCATATCCTCGCTATTTTTCAAGTTCTACAATGTTGTCTATCCTGCCGTATAGGTATCTGCGAAGTCCGGTCTTGTCCGTTGCCTTGTATTCCGTCCAATGTCCGTATTGGCACACAATAAACGTGCGGAGTACATCAGAGAAGTCAAACCTCCAGCCTTGCAAGGGGACTGCGCTCTTGAAATAGAACAGGAGGCTTGACCTTGCTTTCCCGTCAAATCCCGGAGTTACCTTTGCGCCCAGAACGGAAATGACTGCCTGATGCGACCCACTGAAAGGCGCGAAAATGGAGGTAAACGGAAGTAGAGGCAGATTAGGCAGAAAACTTCAAAAGAGAAATCCGTGAAAAAAGAAATCCCCCTCAACAAAAAAAGAACATAGCCAGTAGCGTGAAACCGGGCAAACCACCAATAAGGAAGTATGGTTTTATCTGTCTGGCGGACGTGTCGGGGCGGGCAGATAAAATCATTCTTCCCGGTTTGTCTGCTGTGGGTGACGGCTTGTTCCATTTATGGACAAGCGGTCATACACGGCTTTCCGCTTCCGGCTCAAAGGAACAGCGAAAAAGAAAAATCATCTGAAAAACCGTAAAAGCACCTCTTTGGCATAAGCACAAAAGAAATGGGCCTTGCCTCATCAGTCTAAACTGTTGCTTAGGCGTGAGGCAAAGCCCTTTTCTCTGCTTATGCAGTAGTCGGCACACGTTCGTTCAAAATCCTTTTGGGCGATGGTGTGCCGACGAATAAAGCCGCTTTTACATTCCACAAAACTACTAAATTAAAAACACATAAAAACCCTTTTTTGCTCTACACTAACAAAGAAAAACATTATCTTTACCGAAAATAATTCAGATTATTCATTTTAAACGTAAAGATTATGGCAAGTAGAAAAGAACTAAAGAAGAATATAAACTATATTGCAGGTGAATTGTTCACAGAGTGTCTTGTAAACAGCTTATATGTGCCTGGAACAGACAAACAAAAAGCCGATGAACTGATGGCTGAAATTCTGAAAATGCAAGATGAATTCATAAGCCGCATCAGCCACACCGAGCCAGGAAATGTAAAAGGTTTCTACAAAAAACTTCGTGCTGACTTCAATGCAAAAGTAGACGAAATTATTGACGCAATGGGCAAACTGAAATAAGATGAAGAAAGCCTTTTATAGCTTCATTTATTATCGCCTGCTGGGCTGGAAGACAAACGTGACGGTGCCTGACTACGACAAATGTGTAATTTGTGCGGCACCCCATACTTCCAATTGGGACTTATTTATCGGTAAATTGTTTTATGGTGCCATCGGCCGCAAGACCAGTTTCATGATGAAAAAGGAATGGTTCTTTTTTCCTCTGGGACTGATATTCAAAGCCGTTGGCGGCATTCCGGTGAACCGGGGACGTAAATCTTCCTTAGTGGACCAAATGACCGAAAAGTTTGCAAACAGCAAGCATTTCCACCTGGCTATTACACCGGAAGGAACCCGTAAAGCCAATCCCAACTGGAAGAAAGGTTTTTATTACATAGCACTTAAAGCACAAGTGCCCATCATGCTTATCGGGATTGATTATCCTTCCAAGACCATCTCCTCTACCAAGGCTGTCATGCCTACCGGAGACATCGAAAAGGATATGCGCGAGATAAAACTGTACTTCAAGAACTTTAAAGGAAAAAATCCCGAAAATTTTGATTTAGGAAATATCTAATCAGGTATTAAGCATTAATGCCATGCGAATAAGCATCTTGCAAACAGACATTGTCTGGGAAAATAAACAAGAAAATCTCCGTCGTCTCCGCGAGAAGTTAGAAACTCTTCGTGGAACAACGGAGATTGTTGTTTTACCGGAAACATTCTCCACCGGCTTTAGTATGAACACCGCCAGCTTGGCCGAACCCACAACGGGAGAAACCATCGCAACACTGCGCCAATGGTCCGAAGAGTACCGGCTTGCTCTTGCCGGCAGCTATATTGCCTGCGAAACAGCCTCGGAAGGCGGAAAGCCATCCTACTACAACCGCGCATTCTTCCTTACGCCCGAAGGCAATGCTTACTATTACGACAAACGCCACCTCTTCCGGATGGGGCACGAGACAGAACATTTCACCCCCGGCAACCGGCGTCCCATCATCCGATATCGCGGCTGGAACATACTGCTGCTTGTATGCTATGACCTTCGTTTCCCGGTCTGGAGCCGCAATACGAGCAATGAATACGACCTCCTGATTTACGTCGCCAACTGGCCCATTCCCCGCCGGAAAGTCTGGGACATCCTGCTGCAAGCGCGCGCGCTGGAAAACATCAGTTATGTCTGCGGTGTCAACCGTATCGGCAAGGACGGCAGAGACATTCCACACAGCGGAGGCAGTGTGGTCTACTCTCCGAAGGGGGAAGTGCTTGCCACTGTGCCCAACAACGAAGAGGCGATTGCCACCGCCTCCCTCAACCTTTCCTCCCTGCAGGAGTTCAGGCTAAAGTTTCCCGCTTGGAAAGATGCGGACGAGTTCGTTATTTCTTCAAATAATAGTTCACAGTAGTCACTACACGTACGCTTTTTATATAAGGAGTATAGGCATCGCGGTCACTTATGGAGAACTGCCCTTGCGAGGCATTGCGGATTTTCCCCAGTTCACTGTCCGAATCCTTGGCAAACTTCTCGGCTGCAGCACGAGCGTTCTTCGTGGCCTCCTCTATCATTCTGGGCTTCACTTCGTTGAGACCGGTGAATTCATAAGACACATTATATTTATAATCCCCTCCCGTGATGGCAATACCCTGCTTCAAGAGTTCAGCCTGCCCCGACATGAGCTTACGCACCCTATCCACATTCTTGGAAGTGACAGTGATGACAGACGTGGCATTATAACGATAGGCCACGTTGCGGTCAACGTAACGTTCGGCCTGCATATCAATCACTTCGGGCGGTGCAATACTGATTTCCTCCTTCTCAATACCGTTGTTTTCAAGGAAACTCACGACGGCAGCGTTTTTCTTCTCCATATTGGCATAAAGCAGTGCAGGGTCATTACCTATGTCTTTGTAGACAAGAGGCCAGACTACCTTGTCGGCAGGCACTTCCATTTCGGCCAGCCCTTTCACACTGACCACACGGTCCTTATTCACAAAATTGTTGATACCGCCTTTTACCATGATTCCCAACAAAAGCAGCCCCACGGCTATGATGGCTGCTTCTACTTTCCAGCTTTTCATACATTGATATTTTAGAGTTTATAAACACACACAAATATAACAAACCCAAACGACAAAAAGTGCGATGAATGGTCTATTTTTATATGATTATCCTCACTTATACCCCAAACGAACGAGACATTATACAAAATGCACCAAATCCTCTTTTTTAGAGTATTTAATGAAAATACCCAAAAGAAGGAGTACATCTTCTCCAAAAAGTACCTATTTTTGTCCTTCGAAACAATGTCAAAGCGACAACATGATTAATTTAATAATTCTAACCCCTAAATCCTATGTTGACCCAACGTAAAATCCATACTCACGGTGGCGGTTGGCCGTGACTTTATGGAATGACCGAAGACACTTGAAGAAGGCGCCAACCAGATTGCCCTTGACATTGCACAGTTAATCCGTGACAAGCAAAAGGCGGGACGTTTCTGTGTCTTGGCACTGGCAGGCGGTAACTCTCCGCGCAATGTATATGCAGACTTGGTACGTATGCACCAGGAAGAGGGATTAAGTTTCCGCAACGTAGTCATATTCAACCTCTACGAATATTATCCATTAGCTCCCAATGCCATCAACAGCAACTTCAACGCATTGAAGGAAATGCTGATAGACCATGTGGACATTGACAAACAGAATGTTTTCACCCCCGACAGCACCATCGCCAAAGACGCCATCTTTGAATATTGCCGTCTTTACGAGCAGCGCATTGAAAGTTTCGGTGGCTTAGACATCGCTTTGCTGGGCATTGGCCGTGTAGGTAATATAGGTTTCAATGAACCGGGTTCACGCCTGAACTCTACCACTCGTCTGATATTGCTGGACAACGACTCCCGCAATGAAGCTTCCAAGATGTTCGGTAGCATTGAAAATACCCCCATCAGCTCCATCACCATGGGAGTAGCCACCATCCTCTCGGCAAAGAAAATATATCTGCTGGCATGGGGTGAGGAGAAAGCGCAAAAGGTGAAAGAATGCGTTGAAGGTCCGGTAACAGATACTATCCCTGCATCTTATCTGCAGACTCACAACAATGCACATGTAGCTATCGACTTGTCTGCCGCCGCCAATTTGACGCGTATCCAACGCCCCTGGCTGGTAACCTCCTGCGAATGGAACGACAAGCTCATCCGCAGTGCCATCGTCTGGTTGTGCCAACTCACCGGAAAACCCATTCTGAAACTGACCAACAAGGACTACAACGAAAACGGTCTGAGCGAACTGCTGGCATTGTTCGGCTCAGCCTATAACGTGAACATCAAGATATTCAATGACCTGCAACATACCATCACCGGATGGCCGGGCGGCAAGCCGAATGCTGACGACACCTATCGTCCTGAGCGTGCAAAGCCCTATCCAAAACGTGTGGTCGTATTTTCTCCGCATCCCGATGATGACGTTATCTCCATGGGAGGCACCATCCGTCGTCTGGTAGAGCAGAAACATGACGTGCATGTGGCTTACGAAACTTCCGGTAACATTGCCGTAGGCGATGAAGAAGTTATCCGCTTCCTGCACTTCATCAACGGGTTCAACCAAATCTTCAACAACAGCGAAGACCAGGTCATCAATGACAAATATACTGAAATCCGTAAATACTTGAAGGAGAAGAAAGACGGTGACATGGATACACGCGACATCTTGACCATCAAGGGACTGATTCGCCGTGGCGAGGCACGCACTGCATGTACATACAATAATATCCCTCTGGATCACTGTCATTTCCTTGACCTGCCATTCTACGAAACGGGCAAGATACAGAAGAATCCTATCAGCGAAGCAGACGTGGAAATTGTACGCAACCTATTGCGTGAAGTGAAACCCCATCAGATTTTCGTTGCCGGCGACCTGGCCGACCCGCACGGCACACACCGTGTTTGTACGGACGCCGTATTTGCCGCCATTGACTTGGAAAAAGAAGAAGGTGCCAAATGGTTGAAGGAATGCCGCATCTGGATGTACCGCGGTGCATGGGCCGAATGGGAAATCGAAAACATCGAGATGGCTGTGCCCATCAGCCCGGAAGAACTGCGTGCCAAGCGTAACTCTATCCTGAAGCATCAATCGCAGATGGAAAGTGCACCGTTCCTGGGCAATGACGAACGTCTGTTCTGGCAACGCAGCGAGGACCGTAACCGCGGAACAGCTGCCTTGTATGACAGCCTCGGACTTGCTTCCTATGAGGCGATGGAAGCCTTTGTGGAATACATTCCGCTATAAACGAATAAAATATTAACAATAGGATGAGATGTATTGCTCCGGCAATGCATCTCATTTTTTCATGTCTCAGCCTTCTTATATTCCCAAGGAATATTTGCAGATATAAAAACAATCAAATAATTTTGTTACTTATTTATCGAAACGACAAAACTTAAAAACAAACACCATTATGAAAAAGTATGCTATCAACATCCTTGTCATTTTATTCCTACTCACGCCATTTACATTGTTTGCAAATGGATGCCATGCCAATAACGACACCATCAAAGTATTGGCAATAGGCAACAGCTTTTCACAAGATGCAGTAGAGCAATATTTGCACGAACTGGGAGAAGCTGAAGGTATCACCATGATTATCGGCAATATGTTTATCGGAGGATGTTCACTGGAACGGCACGTACAAAACATACGCAACAACGCTCCGGCCTATGCCTATCGCAAAGTAGAGAAAGACGGGGAAAAAACAGAAACCCGGTCAATGACTATTGAGAAAGCACTGGCCGATGAGAAATGGGACTATATCAGTGTTCAGCAGGCCAGCCCTTTGTCTGGTATCTATGACAGCTACAAAGCTTCCCTACCTGAATTGGTTAACTATATCAGGGAACGAATTGGAAAGGAAACCGTATTAATGATGCACCAGACATGGGCTTATGCTACCAATGCCAACCACACCGGATTCAAGACCCAATCCATAAGAAAGCAGCTCAAATGGCTGCGCACAACGCCATCCTCTATCCGGACAAAGTTACGGAACTGACAGAACTGAAAAAGATTGCCGATTAATGCTTTTTAATTCTTAAGACTTACTTATATGTCTGCAAAATAATAAAAAGAAAGTAACCCGCTCATCAGTGAAGCTTTCTTTTATGTACTTTTGCACGCACCACCGTCTGGTAAAAGCAGATATTGGCAACTTCAATATTTCATCAGTATGAAAAAACTTATCCTAACCGGCATATGGTTCTTGTGTGGATTCCTCCTTCCGGCACAAGAACTAGAGCAGAATGTGGAAGAACGCCTCCAGACATTCTTTAGGGAATACACCACCCATACGGCCAACATCGGTACCTGCAAGCTGGATAGTTTCCGCATTGACTTCCGGAAGAAGAAATTGCTTGTCTATACAAACGAGCGCTTTGCCTACCAGCCTCTACGGCCTGAAACCGTTGATGCCATTTACCGCCATCTGGGACAAATCCTGCCAGGACCGGTGAACTATTTCGACCTCACCGTCTTTGCTGACGGGAAGAGCATCGAAGAGCTTATCCCCAACCTCTACCGGAAAGGGAAGAAAGACAAGGCACGTCTGTTCAGCCACCTGGAATACAAAGGTACCCCCTGGGTAACCCGTACCTCGCGCCCCTACGACATCACCCGCGGACTGGAAGGACGCCACATCGCCCTTTGGCAAAGCCACGGGAAATATTATATCAATGACAAGGACAAATGGGGATGGCAACGCCCGAGGCTGTTCTGCACTACAGAAGACCAGTTCACCCAATCCTTCATCCTGCCCTACCTCCTGCCCATGCTAGAGAATGCAGGAGCCAATGTATTCACTCCCCGCGAAAGGGACACGCAGAAGCAGGAAGTCATCGTAGACAATGACGGTAGCCTGAGCGGACATGGAGGACAAGGTTCCCTTTATCTGGACGTGAAAAGCCGGAAAGCACGTTGGGAACAGACCTTCCGACCCGGATTTGCCCAACGGAAACGAATCTATCAGGACAATGAAAACCCTTTCCTCTCCGGCACGGGGACAAACCAGCGGCTTGCCCAGATACCTGGAAGGCGCACGCTACTTTGCCCAATGGGCAGGCATGCCCTATCCCGTCTATGGAGGCTATGAGGGAAAGAATGATATGAACGACGACATCAACGTACGTTCCCGTACAGTGAATTACCTTGCAGGAAAATCACTATTCAACCCGACGGAAGAAGGTTTGGGCATCCCCTTTGAAATGAGTATGGCCCTGCATAGCGATGCCGGTTTCAGTAAGGAAGATGAGATTATAGGCACTCTCGGCATTTATACCACCAACTTCAACAACGGCCGACTGCATGCCGGTACAGACCGCCATGCCTCCCGTGACCTTTCGGACATTCTGCTAACGCAGTTGCAGCGTGATATCCGCTCTACCTTCAACGTAGACTGGACACGCCGCAGCCTATGGAACCGCAACTACAGTGAAACACGCCTGCCCGCCGTCCCTTCCACCATCGTAGAACTGTTGTCGCACCAGAACTTCGCAGATATGCGCTTGGGACATGACCCTAACTTCAAGTTCACCGTCGGGCGTGCGCTCTATAAAGCTATTCTGCAATACATATGCAGCCAGCACGGCAGAGACTACGTTGTCCAACCCCTTCCCGTCAGCCACTTTGCCATCCGCTTCGGTCAAAAGAAGAATACTTTAGAGCTTTCCTGGCAAGGAGAGGAAGACCCGTTGGAGCCGACTGCCAAACCACGTGAATACATTGTATATACACGTATCGGTCGTGGAGGATTTGACAATGGCGTACGCGTCAGCTCCCCATCCCACACCGTAAAAATAGAACCGGGCATCGTCTATTCCTTTAAAGTAACCGCCGTAAACCGGGGTGGCGAAAGCTTCCCTTCGGAAATTCTTGCCGCCTACAAGGCAAAGCGTGAAAAAGGACAGATACTTATCGTCAACGGATTCGACCGCATCAGCGGGCCTGCCGTTATAGACACCCCCGATGCGGCAGGCTTCGACTTGTCACAAGATCCCGGCGTACCCTATCTCTATGACATCTCCCTCTGCGGCGCCCAGCAGAATTTTAGCCGGAAGGAAGCAGGACGACGTCTGGGAGAGAGCAGTGACGAATACGAAGGCATGAAAATCATCGGAAACACTTTCGATTACCCCTTCGTACATGGCAAAGCCATCCAGGCAGCCGGAAATTACAGCTTCGTCTCATGCAGCGACGAGGCTGTGGAAAAGGGCATCCTCTCATTAGAGGATTATCCGATAGTGGACTATATCCTCGGACTTGAGAAAGAAGACAATTCCAGCAATCCGGCACGCAATACCTACTACAAAACATTCTCCTCGCCCATGCAGCGCATACTGACTTCCTATTGCCAGTCGGGAGGTCATCTCCTGGTCAGCGGTGCCTATGTAGGCAGCGATATGGACAGCTCGCAGGGCAATAAAGAATTTATTCAGAATATCTTGAAGTACCGGCATGGCAACTCTCTGAAAACAGACGGGGACAAAATCGCTGTCCGGGGACTGGGGCATACCTTCACCCTCCCCCGCCTGCCGAATGAGCAAAGCTATCCGGTCACTTCCCCTGATTGCATCCTGCCCATGTCTCCCGCTTTTCCAGTCATGACCTATGCCATCGGCAACACACCCGCCGCCGTAGCCTATCAAGGCAGTGATTATCGCACTTTTGTCATGGGATTCCCTTTTGAAAGCATCCGGGAAGAAACATCCAGAAATGTAATTATGGCATCCATACTCCGCTTTCTCACCACAGATTACACAGATTAACACAGACAAAATAGCAATCCCTATAAATAATCTGTGAAAATCTGTGTAATCTGTAGTGAAAAAACTATCTTTGCTTCCATTAATCATTAAACATTAACCACTAAACATTAAACATCATGTACACTATACAAGCCAACCCCAGCGGAACCCGTAGTTTAGAAGTTTCTGAAGAGAATCTTGCCACCATCGAGAAATACGGCCTCTTCCGCCATCTCATCGACAGCAACGGTATTGTGGACGAAACCGTGCTCGACAAGTTGAAACTGAACATCCGCTCCCTCATCGCCGCGCAAGAGGAAGACAGCAAAGACCTGCTCGACCTCTGTATCGACGTTATCTATCACAACAACATGAAGGCCTTCGGACTACAACAGCTCATCAAGCTCTATCTGCAATGGCTTTCCCAACAAGACACCATAGAAGAAGAATAAATGAAAACCATCGACACCTGCGGACAACAGCATTACAGCCCTTTAATCCCTGCCATCAAAGCCATGTGCGAGGCCGGAAAAGGCGAGAAGCTGGAAATCATCATGGACGACGCTGCTGCCTTCAATGACATGAAAGAGTATCTTTCCGAACAGCAGATAGGCTTCCGTGAGATTTACGACGGAGAACGGATGACATTACAGTTTTTAATGTGCAAATGAAAGAATATCGCCTTACAGACTGGCTTCCTACTACCAAGAAAGAAGTAGAACTGCGTGGTTGGGACGAATTGGATGTAATACTTTTCAGCGGTGACGCCTACGTGGATCACCCTTCTTTTGGAGCCGCCGTCATAGGCCGCATCCTCGAAGCAGAAGGATTGCGCGTAGCCATCATCCCCCAACCCAACTGGCGCGACGACTTGCGCGACTTCAAAAAACTGGGACGTCCCCGTCTGTTCTTCGGCATCAGTCCCGGCTGTATGGATTCGATGGTCAACAAATATACTGCCAACAAACGCTTGCGCAGTGATGACGCCTATACTCCGGATGCACGTCCGGATATGCGTCCGGAGTACCCTTCCATTGTATATACCCAGATATTAAAGAAGCTATTCCCCGATGTCCCCGTCGTACTGGGCGGCATCGAGGCAAGCATGCGCCGCCTGACGCACTATGACTATTGGCAGGACCGTGTACGCCCCAGCATCCTCCTCGACAGCGGAGCCGACTCACTCATCTACGGTATGGGAGAGAAACCGGTGGTGGAACTTGCGGAAAGGCTGAAACGCCAACAGACACAGATGGACGCCCCAAGCTTCAAAAAGCTCATCGCCGATATTCCCCAAATGGTTTACCTTGACAAGGAAGTAGTGGTACAAGAAGGGGATATCACCCTCTTTTCCCATGAAGAATGTCTGAAAGATAAAAAGAAAGAAGCTGCCAACTTCCGTCATATCGAGGAGGAAAGCAACAAATATACAGCATCCCGCATCTTGCAAAAGAGCGGCAAGCTGACGGTAGTAGTCAATCCTCCCTATCCCCCTTTGACGGAAGCTGAACTCGACCGTTCTTTCGACTTGCCATACACGCGCCTGCCCCATCCCAAATACAAGGGAAAACGTATTCCGGCATACGACATGATAAAGTTCTCCGTCAACCTGCATCGCGGATGTTTCGGAGGATGTGCCTTCTGCACCATCTCCGCACACCAGGGCAAATTCATCGTAAGCCGCAGCAAGGAGAGCATTCTGAAAGAGGTGAAAGCCATCACGGAGCTGCCAGACTTCAAGGGTTATTTGAGCGATTTGGGAGGCCCGTCGGCCAATATGTACCGCATGAAGGGACGGGATGAGGCCGTCTGCAGGAAATGCAAACGCCCGTCGTGCATCTACCCCAAGGTATGCCCCAACCTGAATACGGACCACCGTCCGCTGCTCGACATCTATCATGCCGTAGATGCCCTGCCCGGCATCAAGAAGTCCTTCATTGGCAGCGGTGTACGCTATGACCTGCTGCTGCACCAGAGCAAGGACCCGAACACTAACACAAGTGCAAGACTTTACCCCTACTCCCATGACCGTTGCCACCGAAGCATGGTACACGGGCTTCCATCCTTATACGCTGGAACCGGTATTCAGTGCCAAAACGCAGCGCGAGAAACTGGCTCAACGCCAATTCTTCTTCTGGTACAAACCCGAAGAGCGCAGGAACATCATAAACGAACTGCGCCGGATAGGACGGACGGATTTGATAGACAAGCTATACGGGAAACGATAAAAATACGATATTTCCAAGAAACTCACAGCAACTGCATGAAACGATTCCTCCTCCTCTGCCTATCCCTACTCCCCATTGGAGCGACAGGTCTGCTGGCACAAAGCGAATGCCTGCCGCAAAATTACAGTATCATCTTCGGTGGCGGTGTATCCTTACCTCATGTAGAGGGAAACCGTAACGACTTCTTCAGCAAGAATGGCAACCGGGTGGGATATGACCTGATGACAGAAGGCCGCTACTACATCACGCCCCTATTTGCCGCAGGACTTCAATATGACTATCTACGCATGGCACGCCTGCCGGATAAGGCACATCTGCACTGCATACGCCCCAACATCACATACCGGCCCTTGTGGAGCAACGGGAATCAAGGACTGTTCCTCTCGTTCGGCATCGGGTATATGAACTATCAGGAACGGACATATAAACGCGGTGAACGGAACGGACACCTTTTCCATAAAGGATATTGTGGAATAACTTTCGCAGCAGGCTATGAGTTCCGCATCAGCCGTAAACTCTCGGGTATGATTCGCTGTGATTTCCTGACAGCAGACTGGTTTGCCAACCCCGATGCACGACTTTATAACACAGACGGGTATGATGACGGAGTAGACCATAGCTGGTTCAAAAACAACATCACTTTCTTCAATTTGGGATTCGCCTTGCAGTTCGGACGTTAGTGGCAGGAGTGGCAACAGTTTACTCTTCCACCTGCATTGCCACTACCTCCTGCAACACACAGACAGCTTCTTCTACCGTCTTGACATCCTTCACCAACATACTCCGTTTGTTGTTCTGTTCGCGCAGGTCACAACGCCGGGTGTACTTCATCATGTAGGCAATGACCTTACCGAAAGCCTGGCTCTGATAGTACGGGCTGTCCGGATTGGAGACGAAGAACAGGGACATGCGGCACCGAGCATATTGCCTGCGCCACGGATGTCAAGGTCCTGCATGGCAATGTGGATGCCACTGCCCAGGTCGGAGAAGTTCTCGATGGCTTGCAGGCGTCGTTTTGCTTCGGGAGTAAGGGAGGACAAAGGCGGTGCCAGCAGGTAACAGAAAGCTTTTTTATTGCTCCGCCCCACACGTCCGCGCATCTGGTGCAAGTCACTGAGGCCGAAGTTCTGCGCCTGGTTGATAATAATGGTATTGGCATTGGGTATGTCGATGCCACTTTCGATGATGGTAGTGGCAAGCAGCACATCGTAATCGTAATTGACGAAATCAAAGATTATCTTCTCCAGTTCGGCAGGCTCCATCTGTCCGTGTCCGATACAGACACGGCAGTCGGGAATGTGCCGCTCTATCATGGCCTTCAACTCAAACAGATTGGAAATACGGTTATTCACGAAGAATACCTGCCCGTTACGGCTCATCTCAAAATTGACGGCGTCGGCAATGATTTCCTCGTTGAAGGTGTGCACTTCCGTCTGGATGGGATAGCGGTTAGGCGGCGGTGTCTGGATGACGCTCAAGTCGCGCGCACCCATCAGCGAAAACTGCAAGGTACGGGGAATGGGTGTAGCCGTCATGGTCAGCGTATCCACATTCACCTTCAATTGGCGGAGTTTTTCCTTGACGGAGACGCCGAACTTCTGCTCCTCATCAATAATCAACAAACCAAGGTCTTTGAACTTAACGTCTTTTCCCAGGATACGGTGGGTACCGATAAGAATATTCACTTCCCCTTCGGCAAGCCCTTTCACTACAGCCTTTGCCTGAACAGCGGTGCGGGCACGACTCAGATACTCCACCCGGCAAGGCAAGCCTTTCAAGCGCTCCTTGAAGGTCTGGAAATGCTGATAGGCAAGTACGGTAGTGGGCACCAGTACAGCCACCTGCTTATTGTCCGCCACAGCCTTGAAAGCGGCACGAACAGCCACCTCCGTCTTGCCGAAGCCCACGTCACCGCACACCAGGCGGTCCATCGGACGGGCACTCTCCATGTCGGCCTTCACGTCGGAAGTAGCCTTGCTTTGGTCGGGGGTATCCTCATAGATGAAGGAGGCTTCCAACTCCCGTTGCAGGAAGCTGTCGG
>PPYF01221245.1_pt1 | contig 18420 bp, 10 predicted proteins | sample 1559871 | NCBI WGS metagenome assembly PPYF01 (sample SAMN08240021, study PRJNA423297) | Human gut metagenome, whole genome shotgun sequencing project. | reverse complement strand
CACCGGAGGAGCTTGAAAACGCTCTGAGCGTAAATCATCTCATAAAGGAAATCATAGTGCGTGAGTCTGAAGGAGTGATAGAAGCTGAGATTTTCCCGGACAGCGAGTATGCTCAAAATACCGGCATCGCCGATATAAGGGCAGCACTGCAGGAGCTTATCGATGAGTACAATGTGAATGTACCTGCGTACAAGCGTATCTATAGCCTTAAAGTGAGGGAGAGTGAGTTTGAAAAGACGGCTTCACGTAAGATAAAGAGAAGCTGATATATAAAGAGGAAGCCGATGCATGTGGCTTGCATCGGCTATATATGAAAAAGATTAGTATGAGTATTGCGTAATTAATATGTTTTGTTGCTTTTGTTTTGTATCTTTCGTTTATGATGTTAGTATACAAATCAATTGTGAAAACCGTGTGTTTTGAATTTCACTTTTCTGTAAACAAAATATGAACAAAGTGTGCAGGTCTAAGGTACCATAAAAAATCCTTAGACAATATCATGATTTTGTGTATAATTATAGTATCGGTATTTGTTATTGCATATAGGATAAAATTTTATGCATAATCAAACAGCGATATTATTTTTTTACAAGGGGAAAAAGATGAAATTATTAAGTTTTGCAATCCCATGTTACAATTCAAAGGATTACATGGAGCATTGTATAGAGTCTATCCTGCCGGGTGGAGATGATGTGGAGATAATTATTGTTGATGACGGTTCAAAGGATGAGACAGCAGCGATAGCTGACAGATATGCAGCCGAATATCCTGACATAGTAAAGGCTGTACACCAGGAGAATGGTGGACATGGAGAGGCTGTAAACACAGGTCTCAAAAATGCCACAGGCAAATATTTCAAGGTCGTTGACAGCGATGACTGGGTGGATTTGGAATCATACAAGAAGATACTGGACAAGCTAAGGGAGTTTGAGCAGGAGAATACACAGATTGATATGCTTCTTGCCAACTATGTCTACGAGAAAGAAGGAGCAAAGCGTAAAAAGGTTATGCGTCAGACCGGCTTTCCACGCAATGAGATATTTACCTGGAGTGATATAAAGCATATTTATAAGGGGCATTACATACTGATGCATTCGGTAATATACAGGACAGAGCTTTTGAGAAGCTGTGGACTTGAGCTGCCAAAGCATACATTTTATGTGGATAATATCTATGTATATAAGCCGCTTCCGTATGTGCGCACGATGTACTATCTGGATGTGGACTTCTACAGATATTTTATCGGTCGAGATGACCAGTCGGTCAATGAGCAGGTGATGATACGCCGTATCGACCAGCAGATTCGTGTAAATAAGATTATGTTTGACGATGTCAAATTGCATGAGATAACAAATGAGATGTGCAGGAAGTATATGTACAGCTATCTGGAGATTATTACGACTATTTCTACTATTCTGGCAATTATCTCAGGCACCGATGAGAACATGGCTAAGAAGGATCTGTGGTCTTTTAATATTGCAATTAAATTATTCTCCAAGTGTGAGCATGGTATCTATGCAGGCCTTGGCCTTTGTTCTTATATCGTCAGGCAGTATGATTTCTTCTCCGCCTGCTCCCTTAACACAATTGTATACATCCATCAGGGTAGTGAGCTTCATATTGTGGCATACGCAGTCCTTTGAGAGCGGATAGAAGCTCTTTTCAGGGCACTCATACTGTAAGTGCTGCAGTATGCTGTTCTCAGTTCCGATGATAAATTCCCTGTCTGTGCTGTTTTTAGCATAGTCAATGATGCCGGTGGTGCTTCCGATATAGTCTGCAGCCTTTGAAACCTCAGCAAGGCACTCCGGATGTACGAGAAGCTTTGCAGCAGGATGAGCCGCTTTTGCTCTCTCAACATCTGCTATTGACATGCGCAGGTGAGTAGGACAGCCACCATGTACAAATTTGAAAGTTTTTTCCGGAACCTGTTCCTCAACCCATGCGCCCAGATTGCAGTCAGGGATGAAAAGAATCTTGTTATTGTCAATATTTTTAACAATTTTTACAGCGGATGAGGATGTGACGCACACATCGCATATGGTTTTAAGCTCTGATGTGGTGTTTATGTAGGCAACCACTGTATAGTCAGGGTTCTCGGCCTTTAACGATTGTAAGAGCTCTACATCGAGCTGCTCCGCCATAGGACAGCCTGCTGCGCTGTTTGACAAAAATACATGCTTGTCAGGAGATAAAATCTTGCAGGTCTCTGCCATGAAGCGGACACCGCACATGAGCACATTCTTCTGTGGTGCTGTGGCAGCCTGCTTGCTGAGTCCGTATGAGTCACCTGTGAAGTCAGCAACCTCAAGTATCTCGTGACTCTGATAAGCGTGAGCTAATATACAGATATCATTTTCCTTCTTTAATCGGATAATCTCATCCTGTAATTCTCTTGTTGTCATCATAATATAATATACCTCTTGAAATTCCTAGTGTGATTGAAGCACAGTTATATCAATGTAAGCTCCTTTTGGATTTTACATAAAGAACCGGCCAAAATAAATAAGTTACTTGTCATTATACTTAGCTGTAAACCAGCTGTCAACACAAAAGTTTTACAGGTGTCTTGTCAGTTGTAAATTTTAGTGTTATAATACGCCCATTACAGTAAATCGCATCCAGGGGTATGTTGCTAAAGAAGCGGCTACATTGGTGGATGCAGGTAAATAAAAGAGGTAACATATTATGAATACAGATGTACTTATTGTGGGAAGCGGCTGCTCAGGTCTTTATTGTGCGCTTAAGCTTCCAAGAGACGTAAGAATTACACTGATAACAAAGTCAGATCTTGAGAGCAATGATTCATATCTGGCGCAGGGCGGCATGTGCATGCTTAAAGAGCAGTCTGATTTCGACAGCTTTTTTGAGGATACCTTAAAGGCCGGCCACTACGAGAATGACAGGGAGTCGGTTGGGATAATGATAAACTCATCACCTGAGGTGGTGAAGGATCTAGTTTCATACGGAGCAGATTTTGCGAGAAATGATGACGGCTCACTTGCCTATACGAGAGAGGGAGCTCATTCACACAACAGAATTATTTTCCATGAAGATGTGACCGGAAAAGAGATAACAAGCACATTGCTTGCACAGGTTAAGAAGCTTTCAAATGTGACACTCATGGAGTATACGACGATGGTTGACATCATCGAAAGGGATAACAAATGCTACGGCGCCATCATCAGAAAACAGGATGGCACGCTGGAAAAGGTGACAGCGGCATACACTGTCATGGCTTGTGGCGGAGTTGGAGGACTGTACAGATTTTCAACAAATTTCAGACATCTGACAGGTGACTCGCTTGCCATTGCAAAAAAGCATGGCATAGAGCTTAAAAACCCAGACTATGTGCAGATTCACCCAACGACCTTTTACACGAAAAAGCATGAGGACAGAAGCTTTCTCATTTCAGAGTCCGTAAGAGGCGAGGGTGCTAAGCTTTTGGACAAGAATATGAACAGGTTTGTCGATGAGCTTTTACCAAGAGACGTGCTTACCGGCAAAATCCGTGAGCAGATGAAAAAGGACGGCACAGACTTTGTCTGGGAGGATTTGCGTACCATTCCAAGGGATGAGCTTGTATCACATTTTCCAAGAAACCGTCTTGCAAGCAATTCACTGCTTGAGAGCCTGGTATTCGCAAAGCGTGCAGCAGGACAGATGGCGGAGCTTGGCTTTGTAAATGATGAGATAGCAGCCAAAAAGGCTGCAGATAGCATCGACCTCGCAGACTACAGCGATGAAAAAGCTGTAGAGAGAGAATACAGGAAGCTAGCCATGGAGGCTATAGAGGGCCGCACCAGCGTAGGTATAGAAGAGACTATCGAATCAGGCATTGCCTATATTCAGGCATAGAATCTGTGTTTCAGCCTAGATGCGAGTGGACAGCCAAAAGCTGGCCATACGAGCAATATCAGAAATTATAGACAAGCTATAGTCCGTACATAATAGAGGCAATTTTAAGTGCGGTAATAGCTGTAGTAACCAGGTTTCGCACTCAAAAAACTGGACAGCCGGAGAGTACACAGTGTGTTCCGAAGAAAAATATGAACTGCCACGGGGTTCCATTAACGCAGTTAATGAGAACAAGTGGCAAATTACAAAGCACTATCCAAAAAAATCCCGTGGCTGACTTCATATTTTTCTGAGGAAAAAAAATGCAAAGAATGCAACGAAAGGAATCTAAATATATGTACGATCAGGTAACACTGGGCCTCAACGTAGACCCATTCATATTAAGCGCATTAAAGGAGGACATCACAAGCGAGGACGTATCCACAAACAGCGTGATGCCACATCCACAGGCAGGAGAGGTGGATTTAATCTGCAAACAGGACGGAATCATCTGTGGACTGCAGGTTTTTGAGAGAGTTTTCACACTGCTTGATGCAGATACAAAGGTAGAGTTTTACGTAAAGGATGGCGATAAGGTAGAAAATAAGCAGCTTATCGGCAAGGTTTACGGGGATATCAGAGTGCTTTTATGCGGTGAGAGAACTGCGCTCAATTATTTACAGCGTATGAGTGGAATTGCCACATATACCAGTCAGGTTGCAGCACTCTTAGAGGGCACAGGCATCAGGCTTTTGGATACCAGAAAGACAACTCCAAACAATAGAATTTTTGAAAAATACTCGGTCAGAGTCGGTGGTGGAAACAACCACAGATACAATCTCTCGGATGGAGTGCTTCTTAAGGATAACCACATCGGAGCAGCTGGCGGTGTAAAAGAGGCAATTGCCATGGCAAAGGCCTATGCTCCGTTTGTCAGAAAGATTGAGGTTGAGGTGGAGAGCTTTGATATGGTGAAGGATGCGGTTGAAGCCGGTGCCGACATTATCATGCTCGACAACATGTCCACAGAGCTTTTAAAGCAGTGCATCGACTACATTGACGGCAGAGCCGAGATCGAGGTTTCGGGAAATGTTACCAAAGAAAATATTGCAAGAATAAAGGGTCTTGGTGTAGACTATGTATCAAGTGGTGCGCTCACACATTCAGCGCCTATTATGGATTTATCACTTAAAAATCTACATGCAGTATAGATTTTAGATTGCCGGTCGCACTATGCTGTGACAGTAATGTTTTACAGAAAGGAACGAAAATGAACGGTGATGAGAGAAGAAAGAAAATAATAAATATTCTATCCTCGTCAAAGTCGCCTGTGGCGGGAGTTGCGCTTGCAAAGGAGCTTGATGTGAGTCGTCAGGTGATTGTGCAGGACATAGCACTGCTTCGAGCAAACGGAGCCGCGATTTTTTCGACAAACAGAGGATATCTGATACAGGCGGATAAGCAGTATTCGAGAGTATTAAAGGTGGTTCACGAGGATGATGAAGTAGAGGAGGAGCTTTCAACAATAGTTGATGCCGGAGGCCATGTGAAGGACGTATTTGTATACCACAAGGTCTACGGAGTACTCCGCGCCAATATGGACATCAAGTCCAGACGTGATGTCAGAAATTACCTGGAGGAAATCCGTACAGGAAAGTCCAGCCTTCTTAAAAATGTAACTTCAGGTTATCACTATCACACAATATGTGCGGAGAGTGAAGAGGTGCTTGATGCCATACAGGAGGAGCTTAAGCAGAAGGGCTTCCTTGCAAAGCTGCAGGACTATGAGCCGGTGGATTTCTGGGGAGACAACGAGGACGAGGCGAAGGCTTAATTTTATCATAAAGTTAGAGCGTAATATAATAATTGCCCGGGTGAAATGCCCGGGCTGTTTTTTGCTTTCTATTTAATTTCCAGATTTTCACCTGTAAGCCCTATGTATGATCCCTCAGGAAGTCCACCTTCAGGATGTCCGATAAGCCATTTGTTTTTAGCTGCAAGAAGAGCATCTTCTCCGCCGGCGTGTGGATGTTCCAGGGCTTCATTTGTGCCTTTTGGAAGTACAACGGCTACCAGAAATCCGCCATCAGATGCATTACATGGTGCGTAGTGCAGTGTTGTGGCATAAAGCTCGACTGCTGTTCCGGATGGAATCCTGAAAGCTTCCATCAAAGAGGTATCGTATGTATTTTCCGCAGAGACATCCTGCTGTCGGCCGAGTATCAGTATGGCATCAGTTGCGGCAATATTGACCTCAGAGCATCTGTGATACTCAACAGCATTGAGCTTATGATTGTTGCCTATGCACCAGCCTATCTGTATAGGAAGCTCCCCGTATGTTTTCTGTTGTAATTCTGTAGCGCATTTTAGCTTTTCGAGTGCAGAAATGGATGGCTCATAAACCACATCAGCAGGAATTTCTACTGTCTGCATTGTGCTGACCAGCTCTGTAAGATCTATTGAGTCGATCACCTTTCCATATTTCTTAAAACATTCTTCTGTTACTTCATGTATGATCATTATATGATCCTCCTGATTTTTAAAATTGTAGAAATTATAATGTATGACAGAGAAAATGTCAGCAGGATAAATTATTGTTTTATACCCTAGTTAATATTTATTTTAGGATTTGTAAAAATATTTTTTATGGGATATAATGACTATTATGCAATTTTATAGCAGAGACTGAACAAAAGAAAATAGGGAGAAAACATGGTATGAAAAAAAGATTGGTTTCCGCAGCGGTTACAGTGGCATTGTTTATCGGACTTATAGCCGGTGTTACTTTTAAAGCGTCAGATAAAAAAGAAATAAAGCATTTTACTGCTTTTTTTTCTGTAGAAGGAGATAATATAGATCCGGATAATGATATAAAGCAGCTCATAGCAGAGCAGATCGGTGCTGAATGTGAGGAAACCTGGCTTGTTGGACAGGATAAGGACGATGCAATAAATTCTCTCATAGCAACCGGGGAATATCCGGATTTTGTATTGGGTGAGACTGCGCTGTATGAGGCAGATGCACTCATTCCAATAGATGAATACTGGGACGATTATCCGAACATAAAAGAATATCTCAGTGATGAACAATGGGAAAAGTTCAGACAGCCGGATGGACACATATATTGGATTCCACAGTTTGGAGTATCACATGGGGATGATGTGGAGATGCTGCATAATGGTGAAGCCTTTTGGATTCAGACAAGAGTATTAAAATGGGCTGGATATCCAAAGATTACAACGATAGAGCAGTACTTCGACCTGATAGAAAGCTATGTACAGGCAAATCCAACAATGCCGGATGGAACAGAAAATATACCATTTACGATACTTTGTGATGACTGGCGGTATTTTTGCCTTGAAAATGTGCCGCAGTTTCTGGACGGATTTCCAAACGATGGAAGCTGTATGGTAGACACGGAAACTAAAAAAGTGATGGATTACAATGTGACCGACACAGCCAAAAGATATTTCGGAAAGCTTAACGAAGAGTTCCATAAGGGAATAATGGATCCCGGGGCGTTCAATGCCACCTATGATCAATATCTGGATAAGCTGTCAACAGGAGCAGTGCTTGGGATGGTCGACCAGTGGTGGCAGTTCTATTATGTAATAGATCCTGTATTCAAAAAACAGAATCTGGCACAGCTTGGGTGTGATTATGTCCCTCTTCCTGTCACGATTGATGATGGTATTCACAACAGATGGCATACAAACAGGATGGCAGAAATAGATTATTCTTCAGGAGTGTCCATTACCACTTCCTGTAAAGATATCGAAGGTGCGATGAAGTTTGTCAGTGATCTCCTGGAATCTGATATCATAAGAGAAAGGTTCTGGGGAGAGGAGGGCAAGGACTATTCAGTCGATGAAAACGGTTTGTTTTACCTTACCAATGAGCAGGCAGAGAAAAAAAGTGACAGCTCATATAAGGCAGCGCATATGTGTTCGTACTCATACTTTCCAAGAGTGGAGGGAATGCTTGATGATGGTATAAATGCGTTTTCAACGGAGTTTCAGCAGAACGAGTTTTTCAGAAATCAGCCTGTGGATATTCAGGAATGTTTTGAAGCCTATGGAGTGGAAAACTATGTAGATCTGCTTGGAAAAAATGATGCTCCAGGCTCGTGGTATCCGATGTATTCATATTCAGATTCAATTCCTTCGACCTCTGAATGTGGGAAAGTAAAGAATAATATTGTGGCAGTAAAGAAAATATATTTTGATTATTTACAGCAAAAGGTAAATGAAAATTAGCAATATTTGAATACTGTTTGGCAATTTATTAATAGAATAACGAGCCCTTGTTCGTTTACACTTGTATATATCAATAAACGAATGGGGGGGATTATTTTGGATGATTTAAAAAACGGTGCTTTGTATATAGGCACGATACCATCATCAATGGACAATAACAGATGCTCGGTCACACTTGAGGATGATGGAAGCGTTACCTTTTATATCTATGCGCCAAATGCCAATAAAGTAGAAGTAGCCGGAATGGGAGGCTATTTCAGCTCAGAACGCATACAGTTAAAGCCTGATATGCAGGGTGGATTTTCGGCAAACATTAAAGATTTCCATTGGGCAATGCATTATTATTTCTGGTATGTAGATGATGTCTGCATAACAAATCCTCATGCGGCTATATCATATGGCTGTTTTGCTGCAATAAACACATTTGAAGTGCCAAAAGAGGGCGAGGATTTCTATTTTGTCAGGGATGTGCCGCATGGAACGGTAAGTCTGTGCAAATATACCTCACAGGTAAACGGTCACATAAAGGAGAGCTATGTGTATACTCCCCCTGGATATGAGAGCGGAGATGGAAGGTATCCTGTATTGTATTTACAGCATGGTGTCGGGGAGAATGAGACCGGATGGGTATGGCAGGGTAAGATGAATTTCATCATGGACAATCTGATAGCAGACAAAAAATGTGTGCCGATGATCATAGTTGCAAGCAGTGGCTACTCATTTAAGGATAACGAATACCCTGTATTTTTTCCGGGAGATTTTGACAGTGAGCTTGTAAATAGCATAATCCCTTATATAGAGGAAAATTTTAAGGTCAAAAAAGGAAGAAACAACCGTGCTGTGGCAGGACTTTCACTTGGTTCAGCACAGGCTACGGATATAGCGGCAAGACACCCAGAGCTTTTTTCAGCAGTTGGGGTATTTTCAGGTGTTGCAATACATCTCATGAAAAAAATCATTGACAGCCCATATCGGTTTGAAGCTGTCTTTATGTCGGCAGGAGATGAAGAAAAAGAGATACTGCTTGGAATCAATGAGATGGTAAAGGAATTTTCACGGCAGGGGAAAGACAGTACACCAAAAGTATATGAGGGCTATCATGAATGGCATGTATGGAGAAAGAGCTTTAAGGATTTCGCACAGATGCTTTTTACATGGGATGACGCAGAACTTGATGATATTAATAAAGCTGTCCCGGTCAGATCAAAGAATATTGATTCTACCACACCGGTACAGGCGGATGAGAGCATGGTATTTTTTGATCCGGTGTACAGGCAGATACAGTTCGAAAATGACGAGGATGGAAAACCGGCTGGCAAATATCCGGATGTCATACATGGTATCCGTGTGACGGAGGATAACAGCATTGAAGTAAATCTTTTTGCACCTGATGCAAAAAGCGTGAGCGTAGTTCTTGAAAATGGCACGGAGGAGCTTCTTTACAGATCAAAGAAAAATGATGGTTACTGGGAAAAAACAATAGGCAATCCGGCTGAGGGATTTAACTATGTGACATTTATGGTAAATGGAACACCTGTAGTAAACCCTGCGGCACCTGTCGGGTTCGGATATAACAGGGCTGTAAACTTTGCTGAGGTACCTGAGAGGAACTTTAGCTGGCATGAGCTTAAGAAAACAGATCATGGTCAGATACATATCCATTATTCGTGTGATGGAGACGGACAGGTCAGTATGAATTATGTTTATACACCAGCCGGTTATGGAGAGGATAACTGTGACATCGGCAGAGTATGTGTGCTTGAGTGTGCTGCGGACGAAAGAAATTTTTGCTGGATACATCAGGGAAAGATAGCAAATATCATGGATAATCTGTCTGGCGAAGGCAGGATAAAAGGAGTTATGATAATAATGGCAGACAGCACGATATCTGATGATATAATCGGGAACATAACAGCCATATACGGAATTAAGGACAGTGCACAGAAGGAATGGTTCAAAAAAGGAGATAATGAATCCTGGACATCATGCAGACACAGATTTGTAAATTTAATGTGCGGGATACAGTAAAACAGAGACAAAAAGGAGAGAAAAATGGCAGGAGCATATAAGACAGGCAAATACAGAAATATATTCAAAGAGTATGGGTATCCGGAAGAAGAAATTCAAAAAAGAGTAGAGGATACTTTTAACACGATATTCTATGGGAATGATGATGAACGTTTTTATCATGAAGCCGGTGATGATATGGGATATATGGAGGATACCGGCAATCATGATGTGAGAACCGAGGGAATGTCATATGGCATGATGGTATGTGTACAGCTGGATAAAAAAGCAGAGTTTGACAGACTGTGGAAATGGGTGCGCACATATATGTACATAGAAGATGGTCCGGCAAAAAATTATTTTGCGTGGTCATGTCAGACAAACGGAAAGCGAAATGCCGAAGGACCGGCACCTGATGGTGAAGAGTATTTTGCAATGGCATTGTTTTTCGCCTCTAAAAGATGGGGAGATGGCGATGGTATATTCTGCTACAGCAAAGAGGCACAAAATATCTTAAGGGAGTGTGTACACAAGGGTGAGCCGGGACACAGCGGAGAGCCAATGTGGGAGCCTTCCAACAAGCTGATAAAGTTTGTCACAAATATGGATTTCAGTGATCCTTCATACCATCTGCCGCATTTTTATGAACTTTTTGCCGAAAGGGCTTATGAGGAGGACCGAGAATTCTGGAAAGAAGCAGCAGCTGCCAGCAGAGCATATCTGCACAGTGCATGCCATGAAAAGACAGGACTTAGCGCAGAATATGCAGATTATGACGGAAAGCCTCATACGGGGCATAAGGAAATATTTGGAAGACATGACTGGTATTACAGTGATGCATACCGCACGATCGCCAATATAGCGATGGATCATCTGTGGTTTGATGCAGATCCGTGGCAGATTAAAACGGCAGAAAGGCTTCAGAAGTTTTATTGTGAGGATCAGAAGGACAATTGGGATGGTGTATTTCTTATAGATGGTACACCGCTTGATGAGAAGGCACTTCATCCGGTAGCAATCATTGCTGTTAATGCAGAAGCTTCACTCGCAGCAGATGGAAAATATGCAAAGCAGTGTGTTGAAAAGTTCTGGAACACTCCGCTTAGGACAGGTGACAGGAGATACTATGATAATTTCCTTTACATGTTTGCAATGTTAGCACTTTCAGGAAATTACAGGATTTATTGATTTTTATATACAATGGATCTGGTACCGCAGACTTACTATTATTTGAATTTATTTATGGCAGATATAATTTGACTTGTTATATTCTATAATTTGTCCCATATTTTAAAACCTCTCTTATGGTAGAGTGTTTTTGGAATTACAAATACACATGTAAGGAGGACATGGGGTTGAAAAGGAAAAAACTATTGAAACAAGGAGCATGTATTGCGGTATGCAGTACTATGCTTGCCACAGGTGTCACACAGCTTATACCTGCGTATCAGGCGCAGTCGTTAGTATTCGCTGATGAAGTTCAGCAGAATATAAAGAAAACGACATACACAGCTGATAAATTGACAGTAGACTGGGGAAATGCCGGCTATGAGCTGACAGATGGTGTGTGGAAAGTGACATTTAACAATCAGTACGATCAGGTTAAATGGAGACTGCCGGAGACTGTTGATATGTCAACTGTAAAATCTGTGACCTTTAAGGTGAAGGATCAGAAAGGATCAGTTTCACTAAAGGTCTACAAGAATGGAGATGAAGATGCTGATGGCGCAAATACGAAGTATGAACTTACAGGCGCAGATGAATACTCGATAAGCCCGACAGGTGAAGGTGATATGGTAGCAGTTGGTCTTATGACTACTGATAATGCCGGTTCGGGATCAGCTATCAGCCTCGTTAGTGTGACAGTGGAAACTGATACAACACCAAAGACACCACCTGAGATAGAGCAGAATATTGAGGACTGGAAAAAATCTGTCACAAGCAGTGATGCTCTTGGAGAAAATGCAATCGCAGGAACAGGTATCATGTTAGATGAGATTAAGGACAATACGCTCATGGACCTTGTGGAGAAGCATTTTAATGCGGTTACATTTGGAAATGAATTAAAACCGGATGCACTTTTTAATTATCAGCTTGAGAAGTCGGTTAAAACAAAAACAGTTCAGTTTGATGGGCAGGATCTTGAAGTACCGGTGGTAAATGATGCAGGGGACAGCCTTGATTTCTCAAGAGCTGATGCGATGGTAGATAAGATTTTGGAGTTGAATGCGGCACATCCTGACAGGAAGATACGCATAAGAGGTCATGTGCTCGTATGGCATTCACAGACTCCGGAATGGTTCTTCCATGAGAACTATGATATCAGTAAGCCATATGTAGATAAAGCGACTATGAACCGCAGACTTGAGTGGTATATCTCAAGTGTATTCGACCACTACTTCGGAGAGGCAGCAAATAAAAAGTACGACGGACTTTTCTATGGCTGGGATGTAGTAAATGAGGCCGTTATCGGCAATACATATCGTACTGATAAGGTAAACCCGGCAGAAAGCCTTGATGAGATACGTCATGGGAACAATTCGAGCTGGTGGCATGTATACCAGAGCAATGAGTTCATAATCAATGCATTTAAGTATGCGAATAAATATGCGCCTAGTGATGTAGAACTTTACTACAATGATTTCGGAGAGACAGACAATATCAAGTCAGAAGGAATCATAAAGCTCATAAGTGATGTAAAATCAGCACAGGGAACACGACTTGATGCATTTGGTATGCAGGCACATTACAGTGTGGACAGCTTCTCAGCAGCACAGTTTAAGACAGTAGCAAAAAAATATGCCGAAGCAGCAGGAAAGGTTCAGCTTACAGAGCTGGATTTCCAGGCAAGCGCAGCTTACAAATCAGGAGCAGCATCAAAAGAGAGCGAGTATACAAAGATGGCATACTGTCACAAACAGCTTTTTGATGCTGCAAAGGACTTAAAGAAAAACGGTACAAATGTAGCAGGAATCACTGTGTGGGGAGTTATTGAGCCAAATTCATGGCTTCATTCACAGTCAAATGTTGGTGGCGGAGCTGACGGATCAAAGCAGTGCCCACTGCTTTTTGATGGAAAATACAAGGCAAAGCCTGCATACTGGGCTTATGTAGATGCTACAAAGCTTGAGCCGTTAATACAGGATATCGTTGTAGCTGAGCAGAAAGGTGATACAATGTCCGGAACAGAATACAGTTTTTCGGATGATGATACACAGGCAGCTTTTATTCCAACATGGGATAAGGATGGATTAAATGTACTTGTAAGCGTAAAGGATGCCACAATAAATGATACGGATGAAGTTACAGTATATGTGGATGAGACAAACTCAGCAGGAGATGTGACACCGGTAAAGAAGACAGTTAAGCGTTCTGAGGCACAGGCTGTTGATGGTGGATACCGTGCGACCATCAAAGTACCTATGACTGATTTAAAAGTTGCAAAGACTATCGGCATGGATGTAAAAGTTATGAATAACGATAAAGCTGTAAGCTTCAATGACCTTAAAGAAATGCAGGAGACAAGCAGCAAATATTATGCAAAGGCTACTCTCAAGCCGGGCATTGAAAAAGCAACAAAAGCAACGGTAAAGATTGACGGAGAAGCCGACAGCGAATGGGATAAGGCTGTGGCTATTCCTCTTACAATAAACCTTGGAGCTAAGGTAACAGCAGATGCCAAGGTGTTGTGGGATGACGAAAACCTTTATGTATATGCAACAGTTAAAGATCCGGTGCTTAATAAAGACGGTGGAGAGGCATATCAGCAGGATTCACTCGAGGTATTTATCGATGAGAATAATGCCAAGACAGAGTCATATGATGACGATGATAAGCAGTACAGGATCAATTATGAGAATGAGCATTCTTTCAATGGAAAGAAATGTCTCGAGGAAAATGTACAATCTGCCGCAAAAGTGACTGGGGATGGATATGTGATTGAGGCAGCCTTCAAGTGGACAGACATAAAGCCAAAAAAGGGTGACAGGATTGGTCTTGAGTTCCAGATAAATGATGCTGATGCTTCAGGAGCAAGAATCGGAACCTTAAGCTGGAATGATGAAACAGGCATGGGCTGGTCTAAATCATCGGTATACGGAACAATAGAGCTTGCAGCAGAGGCAAAGGATGAAGTGTCTGATGATAATAGTAAACCGGGTACAGATGATCCATCAACAGGTAATACAGAAAAACCGGGTACAAATAATTCATCAACAGGTAATACAGAAAAACCGGGTACAGGCAAGCCGGCTATAAATAAACCGTCAGCGGATAAACCGGCAACAGGCAGCACAAATAAGCCTTTAGCAAACAAGCCGGCGGCAAAAAAAGCTGCAAAGACATCAGATCAATCAGCAACGGCAGCATTTATCGTGTTGTTTCTTGCAGGAGTTTCGATGGCAGGGGCTTCAAGATTAAGAAGAAGCAGAAAGCAGTCATAAACTATAAAAGACAGGACAAATATCTATAATTTCTCCCGGTGCAAAGCACCGGGAGTTTTTGTATCATATAGTCATTATAGCTGATAAAATCGACATAACAAGGAGGCAGAAAGATGGCAGGGCCAAAAGCACCAAAGGATCCCGAAAGAAAAAGACCGTATTTCTACATCATGAAGGATAAGGATATATACGGCTCAGTACAGGAAGATGGAAGCATTATACATTTTATATATGAAAGCGACGGAAGACTGATAAACAGTGCACAAATAGCCGGAAATATAGAAAATAAAGAGGAACTGGGGCTGTTAGAGACGGTGGAAGGTTTTGGCAGGCTTGTACACAGCATAGGTGTATCTGTGGAAACAGATAATCAAAACGAACAGATCGAATTTGTGTTTCAGATGTACGGAAAGCAGGACCTGTACGGAGGCGGTACTAATCTTAAGGTAAAGCTGACAGGCGATGGAATGGAGAGAAAGATATACCTGTCAGATTATAAGTGGACACCGGATGATGATATACCGGGACAGATAAAGTTCATATTTAATACACCGGATATCATGGGAAAAGCGAGTGTCAGACTGTATCTGAATGACGGCTATGAGGCTCCGGCAGATATTGAGGAAACAGAGGTGGATATGAACTCTGATGAATACTGCAGCATGATAAGCCATTCGCTTATGAATATGGGAAATGTATACCGCATAAGAAAAGCCATCGAAAAGACAAGAGCCGGAAAAGAGGTAACACTTGCATACATCGGTGGATCTATCACACAGGGAGCAGGTGCGACACCTATAAATACAGAGTGCTACGCATACAAATCCTATCAGCTTTTCCAGAGGCGTTTTTCTGCAAAGAATAATGTGAAATTCATAAAAGCAGGTGTGGGTGGCACACCATCGGAGCTGGGAATGATCAGATTTGACAGGGATGTACTAAGAGACGGACAGCAGCCTGATATAGTAGTTATTGAATTTGCTGTAAATGATGAGGGGGATGAGACAAAGGGTGACTGTTATGAAAGCCTTGTACGTAAAGTACTTAATCTGCCATGGAAACCGGCAGTCATATTGCTTTTTTCCGTATTTGCAAATGACTGGAACCTTCAAGACCGCCTAAGCCCGGTTGGAAAGCTCTATGATCTGCCTATGGTAAGCGTGCTGGATGCGGTTTCCCCTCAGTTTACATTAAAAAATGACGAGGGAAGGGTAATAAGCAAAAATCAGTTTTTCTATGATATGTTTCATCCGAGCAATGCAGGCCATTCCGTCATGGCAGACTGCATAGAGTATCTTTTTGAAAAAATAGATCAGGCAGGGCATGCAAGTTTGAATGCATTTGAACTGGGACTGACAGAGGAAAAAATATTGCAGGAAAACCTAAATCTTGCACCGGTAATAGGAAACAGCTTTGAAAATATAAGGCTGCTCGACAAAAAGGATATATATGCAAAGGCATATATTGACGAGGGTGGCTTCGATTCGACAGATACACAGCTGCAAAGCGTTGAGATGGATGATCAGCTTTCGCTGACTCCGGAATTCCCGTATAACTGGATGTATGATGGCACAAAAAATACATTAAACAGGGAAAAAGTGTATTTCGAGCTTGAGATGGAGTGCAGGGCACTTCTCCTTGTATTTAAGGATTCGGGAGAGGTAAACGTGGGAAAGGCGAAGGTATATGTGGACGGAGAGTATCATTTTACGGCTGATCCACATATCAATAACTGGCAGCACTGCAATGCGGCAATAATATTTAACAATAAGACCAGTGAAAATCATGTTGTAAGAATTGAAATTGCAGAGGAAGACAGAGACAAGCAGTTTACGATACTGGGCTTTGGATATGTATTATAGGAAATGAGAGGTAAGAGACATGGTAACAGCAAAAAATCCAATACTTTCAGGTTTTTATCCTGATCCATCAATATGCAGAGTCGGGGAAGACTATTATCTGGTGACATCAAGCTTTGTGTATGCACCGGGTGTTCCCATATTTCATAGCCGGGATCTGGCTCATTGGGAGCAGATTGGCAATATACTTGACAGACCATCGCAGCTATGCGTGGAAAATGAAGAAATATCGAGAGGTATTTTTGCACCGACCATAAGATATCATGAAGGAACTTTTTATATGATAACGACCAATGTATCGCATGGCGGCAATTTTATAGTGACAGCGCAGGATCCGGCAGGACCGTGGTCTGATCCGTATTATTTGGGAGAAGAAGCAGTAGGAATAGACCCAAGCCTTTTCTTTGATGATGACGGCAGATGTTATTACTGTGGCACACGCCCAAACCCTGAAGGAGTACGTTACAATGGAGACTGGGAGATATGGATACAGGAGCTTGATCTTGGAACCATGAAGCTTAAGGGCAGGAGCATGGCCATATGGAAAGGTGCTGTAAAGGGCTGCATATGGCCGGAAGGACCACATATCTACAAGATAAACGGATATTATTATCTGATGCATGCAGAGGGCGGCACTGGACCGGAGCACAGTATAACGATAGCAAGAAGCAAGGAGCTTTTTAAATGGTTTGAAGGATGTCCGAGAAATCCGATATTTACACACAGAAATCTGGGAATGGATTATCCGGTCATCTATGCAGGACATGGTGATCTGGTGGATGATATAAACGGAAACTGGTATGTGGTCATGCTTGCGTCAAGACCATGCAAAAAGCACAGCAGCATGGGCAGGGAGACCTTTATTGCAAAAACAATATGGGAAAACGAATGGCCGGTAATAGCACCCGGGATAGGACATCTTGAGGATACGGTAGATATACCGCTTGAAGAGTGCAGATTTATAGATGAGATATCAGAAAATGATTTTATAACTTTCTGCGAAGCCAAGCCTGATAAGAGGCTGGTTGGAATAGGAAAACGCAACGAGTCTTTTTACTCCCTTAAGGAAAATCCGGGAGTACTGAGACTGTACACAAACAAAGAGCAGATCGCTGATCTTGGCACAAGCGCATTTCTTGGACTAAGACAGAAGGGCTATGAGTTTTCGGTAAAGACAGCAGTGCGTTTTATCCCACAGTCGGATAATGAGACGGCAGGACTTGTACTTTTCCAGAACAATGAGAATCATCTTCGCGCTGAGATAACAATGGAAGCCGGAAGGCTGGTATTTGTGGTGACTACACATATTAAGGGAACTGACAAAAAGATAGCAGTGGCAGATATTATGGAGTACAGCATTACAGAAAAAAATCCACTGTGGAATATATGTATGATCTGTAAGGAACAGGAAGCATCTATATGGATAGGTACGGCCGAAAAGAGCGTAAAAGTCGCAGAAAAAATAAGTCTGCTGCCATATACCACAGAAGAAGCAGGTGGCTTTGTGGGCTGTACGGTCGGTATGTATGCATCATCAAATGGCAGCAATAGTGATAACTATGCAGATTTTTCATACATAATGCTCACCCAGTAAACATTTTGCGGAATTCAGTCGGGGTGCAGCCCTTTTCAGCTTTGAACACCCTTATGAAAGTGGATGGATTTGCAAAGCCTGACTGCATTGCAGCCTCGGTGACTGATATATTGGGATCAGCCAGAAAGGTCAGGGCAAGTTCTATTCTTTTCTGATTTAAGTATTTGTAAAAGGTATTATTGGTAAACTGTTTAAATAGCCGGGTAAAGTGATATTTACTGAATCCGGCTATTTTTGCGATTTCATCAAGTGTTATGTCCTCAGTGCGATGTGTATCGATATACTCACAGATATACAGAAAACGCTCCAGATATTCCTGCTGCTTGTGTCTGCCGACATTAAAATGACAACTGCTGGCAGTATGATGTCTTCCAATAAGGACAAGTACTTCAAGCATTTTGGAGTAGATCACGGCTTCTGATAGA
>PPYF01103063.1_pt1 | contig 18423 bp, 14 predicted proteins | sample 1559871 | NCBI WGS metagenome assembly PPYF01 (sample SAMN08240021, study PRJNA423297) | Human gut metagenome, whole genome shotgun sequencing project. | reverse complement strand
GGATTTTTTTGCGGATTATCTTGCATATATCTTTGTTCCGGGACTTCTTATTGTGCAGATAAGTTTGTTTTGGAGCGGAAGAGGCCGATGGAAAAAGAGGATGGCAGCGGCGATGTCTGTGCTTGCTTTCTGCCTTGTTTTAGGAGGATGCGCCTCTGCTGTAGAGCCGGAAAAGAGAATGTATCCTCTGGCGCTTGGAGTTGATATCCGGGACGGAGAGTTTGTATTCAGTTATGGAATGCCGGATCTTGCAAAGGCTACAGGGCAGGAAAAAGGGGGAGAAGAAAATAAGGGAGGATTGGAGATTTCCGGATATAGTTTCGATGAAATTGAGCGGAAATATAATCAGTCTCAGAGTAAATTTCTGGACATGGGACATTTGGAAACCCTGGTTCTCGGAGAAACGCTCAGAATAGAGAACAGGTGGGATGAAGCACTGGAATATTTGAAGAAAAAACCGTTCATAGGGGAAGATATGTATGTGTTTGAAGCGGCGGATGCAGGAGAGATAATCAGTTGGAAAGGACAGGACAGCGCTTCAGCAGGAGAGTATCTTACGGGAATGATGGAAAACAGAATGGGAAGGGAAAAGATGAAAAAGGTGACTCTGCGAGAGGTTTTTTATGAAAAATATAAAAGCGGAAACCTGTGTATGCTTCCAAAAGTAGTGACAGATGGGGAAAATCTGATTGTGGAAATGGAATAATAAAAAACATTGAGAAATGAAAAACAGAAGCTGCTGAATAAGTCTGTCTTTATGAGCCTATACTCCGGATAAGAGAACAGGGAACAGAACAAAATATGTTTTTCCCGGATAAATTTGGAGAGATTATGATTGTAAGATGGATAAGCAAGAGAAGAAATAAAGCGGCAGCAGCTCTGGCAGCCGCAGTGGTAATGAGTTGTCTGGTAAATACAGGCGCAACGAACACAGCGCCTGAAAAAAGGATTGTGAGGGAGACGCAAAGCAGTATTACCGAAAGAGGAGAGGGGGAACAGTCGGTTTCTGCCGAAAGAGAAGAGGGTTTTACTCCCGTGTATGCATGGTGGGGAACTCTATACCCGAAATTTTCTTTCAGTGAAAGAAAAAAGGGTAAAGTAAAGATTTCCTTCTGGCTTGCGAAAGCGTTTAAATGGTGTTAATATAGTCAGTGCCAGATGATATATGACAACCAGAAAAATGGAGAGAAATCAATGAAAATAGACAGAGATGCACCGGTAGGTGTATTTGATTCCGGTGTGGGAGGGCTTACGGTTGCGCGTGAGATCATGCGGAATCTCCCTTCAGAAAAAATTGTATATTTCGGTGATACGGCGAGAGTTCCTTATGGAAGTAAATCTAAAGAAACGGTTATCCGTTATTCCCGCCAGATCATCAGATTTCTTCAGGAACAGCAGGTAAAGGCAATTGTGGTTGCCTGTAATACAGCCAGCGCTTTTGCACTGGATGCTGTGCGTGACGAATTTAATCTTCCGATTATCGGTGTGATTGAGCCGGGCGCCAGAGTTGCGGCAGAGGAAACGAAGAACAAAAGAGTTGGGATTATCGGGACAGAGGGTACTGTAGGAAGCGGAATCCATGAAGCATTTTTGAAAAGTCTGGATCCGGAGATTACGGTTTTTGGAAAAGCCTGTCCGCTTTTTTGTCCTCTTGTGGAGGAAGGCTGGCTTCACGATTCTGTGACAACAGAGGTTGCAGGCAGATATCTCCGGGAATTGCAGGAAAAAGAAATTGATACCCTTATTCTGGGCTGTACCCATTACCCTCTTCTTCGTTCGACAATCGGAGAGATTATGGGAGAGAAGGTACGCCTTGTCAATCCGGCATACGAGACTGCGCTGGAGCTTGGCAGACTGCTGAAAAAGAACGGGCTTTTAAGTACCGGAACGGAACAGGAGGAATTTCCATATCGTTTTTATGTAAGTGACCTGGCAGATAAATTCAAGGCTTTCGCAAATTCGATTCTGCCTTATGATGTGGAAATGACGAAAAAAATAGACATAGAGAAATATTAGGAGATACGAATGGAAAAGAATGTACTGATTCATGTGCGCGGACTGCAGTTGATGGATCCTGAGAGCGGAGAAGAGCCGTTGGAAATTGTAGTTCCGGGAGAGTATTATTTCAGAAACGGAAGCCACTATCTTCGTTACGAAGAGGTGATGGAGGACTTTGCGGAGCCGACGATCAATTACATAAAAATGGCCCCTCGCGGAATGGAAGTTCGCAAAAAAGGACTTGTAAATGTTCATATGGTTTTTGAACAGGGAAAGAAAAATATGACTTACTACACAACTCCCTTCGGGACAATCCAGATGGGGATTGCGGCTACGAATCTTTCTCTCGATGAGAGTAAGGACAGCCTGAATATGAAAGTCGATTATGCCCTCGATATGAATGAGGAGCATATTGCGGACTGCTATCTGATGATTCAGGTACAGCCGAGAGACTGCGAAAATTTCACATTATAAAAAATAAGGCTGCCCGTCGTGAATGAAGGGCAGCCTTGAATTTTATTTTTCTTTTTTCTCGCCTTTGTCTTTTTTGAAACGGGCAAAGAAGCCTTTTTTCTTCTTTTCCGGTTTCTCTAAAGAACCGCGGATTCCTTTTACGCCTACAATGTAAAGCCCGCTGACTTCCGCTTTGATTTCTTTTTTTACAGGGATAAGATCGTAAACTTTTTCATCTGCAATTAATATAGAAATCTTCGGTCCGACTTTTGCCTTAACAATGGGAAGTTTGGAACGTCTCATAAGCTTGGGGGTCTGGTCAATGACCATCTGAGGAAGACCTGATTCTTTCAGTGGCATCCGCTTTTTATCGATAACCAGCGTGGAAACTGTCTGTTTGGTGGCTTCGATCTGTGCCTGCTGCTCATCCTGTTTCTTCTGAGCCTTTTTTCCTAAGAAATATAAACCGACTAATACGCAAATCAGGATAACAAGAATGACCAGAAGGACTTTGGTTGCTGTACTCATATATAATCCTCCTAAATAAGTGTAACGCATTATGAATACCGCAGCGGTTTTAACCATAATGCAGATTTCATTTTATCATCATTTGCAGAAAAAGGCAATTATTAAAAATGAATTAAGGTGGAAATTTATTCGGTAATCGGTTATACTTGTATTATATATTTTTCGGGGGGATATGAAGGGATGTGCATGGTTATACTAAATGTACCTGAAAAACCATTTTTAAACAGGCGCGGGACAGTGTTGTGTGAAAAATAACCATGCTGTTTTATGTGAAATAAAAGGAGAAGAACATGAGAGAAATGAAACCTGATATTGATGAACCTAAGAAGAGAAAAGGCAGAGGTTCCGGGGAGATTGATCTGCCTCTGGGAGAGCTTGAAGCAAAAGAGCCTGAGCAGGAACCTGATATTGAAGAACCGGATTCTGAAGATTCACTGTGGATGGAAGAACAGCCGCCGGAGCCGGAAGAAGATTCATCCGACGAGGATTTTGACGGAAATCAGTCTGAAGAAGGAGAAGCCGAAGAGTCAGAAGAACCGGAGGATGACGGCGAAGAAATCACACAGGAAGAAATTGAGGAAGAAAAGGCATATGAAGCCAGACGTGCAGCCCGTGCGGAGAGAAATAGAATCCGTAAGCTCAGACGGCGAAGGAAAAGAATGCTTGTTATGTCGTTAAGCGCGGCTGCAGTAATTGTTCTTGCTGCCGGCATTTATTTCGGGGATGAATTTAAAAACAGGGTGCAGGATATGCAGAAAACTCTGGCTGAGAATCTTAACGAGCGCAGGGCGAAGGCGGATACGGAGGAAGCTTCAGCGAAGGCGGATGCGCAGAAAAAAGAAGAGGTGACAAAGGAACCTGAAAAGACGGCGGACCAGGAGCAGAAAGAGGCGGAAGACCGCCTGATCAGACGGGCGCGCCGTTATGGAAAGCAGTACGATTATGACAGGGCGATTAAAGTATTTACAGACAGTGAGCTTTATGAAAAATCAGAACGTCTTCATAAATATGTAGCGAATTACGAGAAGAAAAAAGCCTCCTGCGTGGCATGGCCGATAGAGGAAGTGACTCATGTGTTCTATCATTCCCTTATCGTGGACCCGTCTAAGGCTTTTGACGGTGATTTCAAGACGGATGGCTTTAATCAGGTTATGACGACTATAGATGAGTTCAATAAGATTACGCAGGCTATGTATGACAAAGGCTATGTTATGGTAAGTATCAAGGACATGGCAAGTGTCGATGAAAACGGAAATATGATACCCGGGGAAATTCTTCTTCCGCCCGGTAAAATCCCGTTTGTCCTTTCGCAGGATGACGTATGTTATTATCACTTCATGGACAACAACGGTTTTGCCACAAAGCTGGTGGTGGACGAAGACGGAAAGGTCAGAAATGAATATGTCAATGACGACGGCAGCATATCTGTAGGCGATTACGATATGGTACCGCTGATCGATCGTTTCGTAGAAGAGCATCCTGATTTTTCCTACAGAGGAGCGAAAGGTATCATTGCTCTTACAGGATATAACGGAATCCTTGGTTACCGCACAGACAGCAGCTATGAGACAAGACCGGATGACTTGGACAGGGATAAGGTAGAATGGCTGGATGCGCATCCGGAGTTCAATCTGGAAGCAGAGCGCGAAGGTGCGAAGAAGGTGGCGGAAGCCATGAAAAAGAACGGATGGCTTTTCGCAAGCCATACCTGGGGACATCTGAATGTAGGAGAGATTTCCATGGAAAGACTGCAGAGGGATACGCAGAAATTCAAAGAAAACGTAGACCCTGTTATCGGCGGAACGGACATTATCATTTTTGCATTCGGGGCAGACTTAAATCAGGCTGAGGATTATTCAGGAGAAAAATTTGAATTCCTGAAGGGTCAGGGCTATAATTATTTCTGTAATGTAGATTCCCAGAAATATTTCGTTCAGCTTCGCGACAGATATCTGCGTATGGGAAGAAGAAATCTTGACGGATACAGAATGTACTACAATCCGGAAATGCTGGACGACCTGTTTGATGCAGCAGCAGTCTTCGACCCGACAAGACCTGTGCCTGTTGCGCCAATGGGATGAAATAAGACAATTTAGGAGGACTTTTGAGGAATGAAAAAAAAGATGTATCTTGCTGTGCTGACTCTTGCGCTTGCGCTCACTGCAACAGCATGTGGAAATAATACCGGGGATGGAAGCAATGTAAAGAATGAGCAGACAGATAAGAAGAAAGCGGACACCCGCCTTGTTTCTGTGAAGGATTTGGAGAAGTATGTGAAGCTTGGAGAGTATAAGGGAATTACTCTGGATAAAGTGGTAAGTGTGATTTCCGAGGATGATCTGGCTGCGCAGATTGATGAGAATCTTATGAAAGCTGCGGAGGAGATTTCCGGCGGAGCTGAAATGGGGGATCTTGTGACAATTAACTTCGTGGGAACGAAGGATGGAGAAGCTTTTGACGGAGGTACTGCGAATAATTATGACCTGACTCTTGGCGCGGGCGGTATGATTCCGGGGTTTGAGGACGGCATTGTAGGAATGAAGAAGGGGGAGACGAAGGATCTGAATCTGACGTTCCCTGAGGATTACCATGAACCGTCTTTTGCAGGAGAAGACGTTGTGTTTAAAATTACCTGTCAGAAGGTGCGCCGCAAAGCTGAACTTACAGACGAGTGGGCTGCGAAGCAGGGGGATTATAAGACAGCAGACGACTACCGCGCAGGGATAAAGGCGCAGATGGAAGAGACTGCGCAGAAAGCAGCAGATGAAGAGCTTAAAAACAGCGCATGGCTTCGAGTGGTAGATTCTTCCGAGGTTCTGGAATATCCGCAGGAGGACATTGAGAAACAGAAGAAAGAGTACAAAAAGATAACCCAGCGTTTTGCAGACCAGGCGGAAATGGAACTGGAAGAATTCGTGGAATCACAGAATATGACTATGGAGCAATTTGAGGCAAGTATGCAGCAGTATGCGGAACTTATTGTGAAACAGGATCTGGTGATTCAGGCAATTCTTGATGCAGAAAACATTTCTCTGAACGATGAGGAATGTCTGGAAATTCAGGAGGAGCTTATCAAGAACAGCGGTTCAAAGGACCTCGCAGAGATGATTGACAGATACGGACAGGAAGGCGTAGATGAAGCAATCGGTCTTCTCCGTGTGGAGGACTTTATCCTGAAGAATGCGAAAATCAATGAGAAGGCTTCAGGCGGAGATACAACAGGGGAAAACGCGGAGGCAGTAACAAACGAGGAGACACAGGAGCCGGACGCAGAAGGGGAAATAGATGCGGAGCTGGAGGATGACGGCGAAGTTGACGATGATACGGCTGTGTTGGAGTAAATAATAGCTGGATAAAAAGGAAATATCAGGTGAAAAACCATTGTATTTCCAGTACAGATAGTGTATGATGGACGTAGAAACTGGAAACTATACTATTTTTGTACGATTAGAGGATAAGCGGGGTTATAAATAATGGACAAACGAGTTTTGCGCGAGAGGATGCGCAGGAAAAGAAGACAGCAGAGAATCCGCAGATACATGAAGCTTGGTATTTATGGTCTGGGTACGATTCTGGCAGTTATCTTTGTGATAAGAGGTGTGATTATGCCTATCGCCAGCCGAATCGGCGGAGGCGGTAAAGATGAGGGAAAGGTAGTTGCCGTACAGGCTCAGACTGCGGAGGCAGATCCCAATGCAGCGGTTCGCCAGCCGCTGAAAGGGCAGCAGGACGTGGGGAAGATTACCGAAAAGACGCCCGGATGGCACGAGGATGAGTCGGGCCGCTGGTATCAGAATGCAGATGGTACATATTTTGCGGATGGATTTCAGGAGATTGACGGAGTGAATTACTCTTTTGATTCCAACGGCTATCTGCAGACCGGATGGGTAGAAAAAGGTGTGAATGATTATTTCTTCAATGAGGATGGTTCCTATAATCCGACGAAGAAGAAACCGAGAATCGCTCTGACCTTTGATGACGGTCCGTCTCAATATACGATGGAGCTTCTCAATGTACTGGAAGAGAACAATGCAAAAGCAACCTTCTTCATGCTTGGAGAACATGTAGACATGTATCCGGATGAAATCAAAAAAATGGTGGAGATAGGCTGTGAACTGGGAACGCATTCATGGAATCATCCAAACCTGTTTGAGCTTGACATGGACAGCGTTGCAAAGCAGTTTAAGGATGTGGACGACGCTCTGATTAAGGTTTGCGGACAGGCGGCTACTGTTGCCAGAGCTCCTTTTGGCAATGGTAATCAGGATATTTTCGACACGGTAGGAAAGCCGTTTTTCATGTGGTCTCTTGATACAATGGACTGGGATCTCCTTGATGCAGATGCAGACTATAATGCAGTTATGAACGGAGACCTTACAGACGGTTCCATTATTCTGATGCATGACATCCACGAGCCTTCGGTAAAGGCTGCTGTTCGTCTGATTCCGGATCTGGTTGCCAAGGGATATAAGCTTGTGACTGTCAGTGAACTGGCTGAGGCTAAGGGAGTAACCTTACAGAATGCCCAGTATGTGGATTTTTGGGACAGCTCATTCAGAAACGGTCTTGTGACAGGATGGAACGGAAAAGAATCCTCACTGTTTGCGCCTGACCCGAATAAGACTGCTGAGGACGGTTCCGGCGACGGTTCTTCGGATGAAGGTTCTGCAGATGGCGGAGAATTTACAGACGATGGTTCCGGAGAGATGACAGACGGAAGTGACGACGGTTCCAGAGAGATGTCCGATGGAAGCGGAGATGGTTCCGGAGACATGTCGGACGGAAGTGAAGGCTATTAAGAAAGTTAAGAAAAAAGAAGAGGACGGAGCTGTGAAAAAACGCAGCGCCGTCCTCTTTTTGCCCTGTTTTTAATTGACGTAAAGTTGCTGCGTTGGTATAATGGAGGTTAGATAATGACTGAGAGTCAAAAATGACCGGACACTCGATTTTTCAGCAAAATAAACCGGTATTGGGAGGAGACATCGTAATGGGCAGATGGTATGAAGAAGCAGTGTTTTATCACATGTATCCAATTGGTATGACAGGAGCGCCGAGACGGAATGAAAGCGAGGAGATTGTACATCGTTTTCCGGAACTGGAAGAATGGCTTCCGCATATAGATTCACTGGGCTGCACCGCAATTTATATAGGACCTTTATTTGAATCCACATCACACGGATACGACACCAGAGACTATAAGCTTGTGGACAGAAGGCTTGGAGATAATGAAGATTTTAAGCATTTTGTAAAGGCCGCTCACGACAGAGGAATCAGGATTGTGGTTGACGGCGTATTTAACCATACAGGGCGTGAGTTTTTTGCTTTTCAGGATATTCAGAAGAATCGTGAGAATTCCCCGTACTGCAGTTGGTACAAGGGAATCAATTTCGGATGGAATTCTCCGTATAACGACGGCTTCGGATATGAGGCATGGAGAAACTGCTTTGAGCTTGTGAATCTGAATTACTGGGAGCCGAAGGTAAGAGAGTATCTTTTGGATGTAATCCGCTTTTGGATAGAGGAATTTGATATTGACGGTATCCGTCTTGACTGTGCGGATTGTCTTGATTTCTCTTTTATGCAGGATATGAAGCGTGTTACAGGTGAATTGAAAGAAGATTTCTGGCTGATGGGTGAGGTTATTCATGGGGATTATGCCCGTTACATCAGAGAGGCAAAGATAGACAGCGTAACCAATTACGAGCTTCATAAAGGGATTTATTCCGGACACAATGACCATAATTATTTCGAGATCGCACATACCATCCGCAGAGAATTTGACCAGAATGGCGGAATCTACAGAGGAATGAAGCTTTACAGCTTTGTTGATAACCATGACGTGGACAGAATTGCATCCAAGCTCAAGGTGAAGGAGCATATTTATCCTGTGTATACATTATTATTTACTCTGCCGGGAATCCCGTCCATTTATTACGGATCTGAATGGGGAATTCAGGGGCGCAAGGAAGGCGGGAACGATGATCCGCTGCGTCCGGCAGTGAATCTTAAAGAAACCCTTGAGAATGTGCCGGATCCCAAGCTGCTGAAATGGGTTCAGACACTTGGAAAGATTCATAAAGAATATAAGATGTTTGCAGATGGTTCTTATCGGGAGCTTCTCCTGACAAACAGGCAGTATGCTTTTGCCAGAATACTTGAAGGCGAATGCGCTGTCGTTGCAGTGAACAATGATGAGAAAGATGCAGAACTTAATATCCGCATTCCGGTATCCGGCAGAAACTGTACAGACCTTGTAAGCGGGGAAAAGGCAGACGGTTCCGATGGAATGCTTCATATCAGGCTGAAACCAAATGAAAGCCGTATCATCCTTGTCAGGGAATAAGGGATTTTTTATATAATGTATGTTTAAGGGAGGAACTCTAAATGGGTGAAGTAATGAAATTTACAGATTTAGACCAGTATTTATTTGGACAGGGTACGCATTATGAGATCTATAAAAAACTGGGCGCGCATCCGACTACATATCGCCGCAAAAAAGGCGTTTATTTTGCGGTCTGGGCTCCGAATGCACAGTCTGTTTCTGTAATCGGTGATTTTAACGGCTGGGCGGAGGACGCTCACCCTATGAAAAAAGCAGGCGATATCGGTGTGTGGGAGGTATTTGTACCCGGCGCAAAAATCGGCGAGCTTTATAAGTTCTTTATTGTGGGAATGCATGGAGAGAAGCTTTATAAGGCTGACCCGTATGCAAATGCTTCTGAACTGCGTCCCGGCACTGCATCCAAAATTACAGACATCACAGATTATAAGTGGAAAGACTCCACATGGATGAAGAACAGAGAGAACTTCGATGATTCCAAAGACGCAATGTCTATCTACGAAGTACATCCCGGTTCATGGAAAAAACATCCGACCTCAGAAGAGGATGAGAAGGGATTTTACAATTACAGAGAATTTGCGCAGGCTCTGGCTGCTTATGTAAAAGAGATGGGTTATACCCATGTAGAGCTTATGGGAATTGCAGAGCATCCCTTTGACGGTTCATGGGGATATCAGGTAACCGGTTATTATTCCCCTACCTCCCGTTATGGAACTCCGCAGGACTTCAAATATCTGGTGGACTATCTCCATCAGCAGAAAATTGGCGTAATCCTTGACTGGGTTCCGGCCCATTTCCCGAAAGATGCTCACGGACTTGCGAATTTTGACGGAACTGCTGTTTATGAGCATGAGGATCCCAGACAGGGCGAGCATCCGGACTGGGGTACCAAGATTTACAATTACGGACGTCCGGAGGTTAAGAACTTCCTGATAGCCAATGCTCTTTACTGGATTGAAGAATGCCACGTTGACGGTCTTCGTGTAGATGCGGTCGCATCCATGCTCTATCTTGACTACGGCAAGCAGGATGGTCAGTGGGTTGCAAATAAGTATGGCGATAATAAGAATCTGGAGGCAATCGAGTTCTTCAAACACCTGAATACGGTTGTTCTTGGCAGAAATCATGGAGCTGTTATGATTGCAGAGGAATCTACCGCATGGCCGATGGTAACAGGAGACGCGGAAAAAGGCGGACTTGGATTTTCCCTGAAGTGGAATATGGGATGGATGAACGACTTCCTGGAATACATGAAGTGCGACCCGTATTTCCGTAAATTTAATCACAATAAGATGACTTTTGCAATGGCGTATGCTTACAGTGAGAAATATATTCTGGTAATTTCCCACGATGAGGTCGTTCATCTTAAATGTTCCATGCTGAACAAGATGCCGGGAGAACTGGATGATAAATTTAAGAACTTAAAGGCTGCCTACGCGTTTATGTTCTGCCATCCGGGAAAGAAGCTTCTGTTTATGGGACAGGAATTCGGACAGCTTCGTGAGTGGAGTGAAGAGAGAGAACTTGACTGGTTCCTTCTCGGAGAAGATTCACATAGAAATCTTCAGGGCTTCGTAAAAGACCTTCTTCATCTTTACAAAAAATATCCGGCGCTTCATGCTCTGGACAATGATCCGGAAGGCTTCGAGTGGATTAATCCAAACGACGGAGACAGAAGCATTTTCAGCTTTGTGAGAAAATCTCCGACAAAGAGAAACAACATTCTTCTGGTAGTAAACTTTACTCCTGTGGACAGACCTGATTACAGAGTAGGAGTTCCGAAAAAGAAACAGTATAAACTGATTATGAACGAGAACGGAATGTGCGAACAGAAGGTATTTAAGGCTGAGAAGAGCGAGTGCGACAACCGTCCATTCTCTTTTGCTTACCCGCTTCCGGCATATGGTGTGGGCATTTTCCTGTATTAACAGGCTAAAATAAGAGTGATTTCGTGCAAGTTGTTAATTGCATTTTTCCGGAAGACAGGATATAATGTACACGTAAACAAGGAAATGGATAAAAAGAAGAGAATGTCGAAAGGAGAATATTGACATGAAAGTATCACATATTAAAGATATCGAGAAATTTTTTGAAGTAATTGACAGTTGTGAAGGTAAAGTAGAGTTAGTAACAGGTGAAGGCGACAGACTGAACCTGAAATCCAAATTATCCCAGTATGTATCACTGGCGAACATTTTCTCCGGCGGCGAAATTCCGGAACTGGAAATCGTAGCATACGAGAAAGAAGACATTGATAAATTAATGCACTTTATGATTAATGGCTGATAAATAAGATACAATTGAGGGGATGTGACAGGGTCATGTCCCCTTTGTTGTACAGGGGAGTTCGAAGCGGACCTGTCCGCTTTGTTTCTACAATGGAACCAGGGGGTATACGCGCCTCCTGGTCAAAATGCGTTTGCCCAAAAGTATAAACAGCACTTCGATGTGTAAACAATACATAAATAAAAGAAAAGGAGAGAAAAACCATGACAAAAATTGATATTATCTCCGGTTTCCTTGGAGCCGGAAAAACAACTCTGATAAAAAAACTTCTGAAAGATGCGTTTGCTGGAGAACAGGTTGTTCTCATTGAGAACGAATTTGGCGAAATCGGCATTGACGGCGGTTTTCTCAAAGAAGCAGGAATTGAAATCCGTGAAATGAACTCCGGTTGTATCTGCTGCTCCCTTGTAGGTGATTTTGGCGCTTCTCTGAAAGAGGTTGTAGAAAAATATCATCCGGACAGAATTCTGATCGAGCCGTCAGGCGTGGGTAAATTATCTGATGTTATCAAAGCAGTGCAGGGCGTTCAGGAAGAAGTGGATATTGTTCTGAACAGCTACACAACAGTAGTAGATGCGAAAAAATGCAAAATGTATATGAGAAACTTCGGTGAGTTTTTCAACAATCAGGTGGAATATGCAGGCGCTATTATTATGAGCCGTACAGATATTGTAGATGAAAAGAAAGCAATGGCTGCGATGGAACTGCTCCGTGAGATTAATCCTAAGGCTGCAATCATTACTACTCCGATTGAGAAGCTGGAAGGTAAGAAGATTCTGGAGACAATGGAGCATCCGGTTTCCCTTGCTGATGAAATGCTGGAGGAAGAGGTATGTCCGGAATGCGGACATGTACACGAGCATGAACACCATCACGAGCACGAGCATCACCACGAGCACGAACATCACCACGAGCATGAGCATCATCACGACCATGAATGCGGCTGCGGACACGACCATCACCATCATCATGCAGACGAGGTATTTACAAGCTGGGGTCGCGAGACAATTCGGAAATATACAAGAGAGAATCTCGAAAAGATTCTGGAAACACTTTCTCATTCTGATGAATACGGAACAATCCTCCGTGCAAAGGGAATGCTTCCAGCAGAAGATGGAACATGGATTTACTTTGATATGGTTCCGGAAGAAACAGAAATTCGTGAAGGCGCTCCGGAATATACAGGACGTCTCTGCGTGATCGGTTCCAAGATGAATGAGGAGAAGCTTGCAGAGCTGTTTGGTCTTGCATAAAGCTTTTTGAAAATATAAAAGTTTGAGAGGATAAGCTATGAATGAAATCACAGTTCCTATTTACCTGATAAGCGGTTTTCTGGAAAGCGGCAAAACGACTTTTCTGAACTTTACACTGCAGCAGGACTACTTTGCCATTGATGGAAAAACTCTTCTGATTCTCTGCGAAGAAGGAGAAGAAGAATACGAGATGGATAAGCTGAAACTTACCAATACCATTGTGGAGGTCATTGAAGACGAAAGTGATTTTACGCCGGAAAGACTGGCTGCTCTGGATATAATTCATAATCCGGAACGAGTTGTTATTGAATATAACGGCATGTGGCTGGTAAGTAAATTTGAGAAGATGCAGCTTCCGGCAGGCTGGGGAATCGAGCAGGAGATTACCTGTGTAGACGCCACTACTTATCAGGTTTATATGGCAAATATGAAATCTATTTTCATGGATATGGTAAGAAATACAGATATGGTTGTATTTAACAGATGCAAAGAAGGTGATCCTCTTGCATCCTACCGACGCGGTATTAAGGTTGCCAATCAGGCGGCAGAGGTTATTTTCGAAGATGAAGAAGGGGAAATTGACGATATTTTTCAGGATGAGATGCCATTTGACATCAATGCGCCGATTATTGATATTATGCCGGAGGATTATGGATTCTGGTTTGTGGACGCTATGGACAATCCTCAGACTTATGTGGGGAAAACTGTCCGTTTCAAAGGCCGCGCTCTGAAACCGAGGGGAATGGGAAGTAAATTCTTTGTTCCCGGACGTACTGCCATGACCTGCTGTGCAGATGATACCACCTTCCTTGGATATGTATGCAGAAGCGATTACACACCTCACATTAAAGAAGGAAGCTGGGTGGAGGTTACTGCAAAAGTAGCTTATGAAAACAGAATGGAGTACCAGGGAGAAGGGATTGTTCTCTATGCGGAAAAAACGGAAGTCTGCGAGCCGCTGAAAGAAGAAATGGTTTATTTCAACTAAATGTAAATACAAAAACTGAGGAGAAATTATGTACTTAATAGTTGGTTTGGGAAATCCCGGAAAACAGTACGAGGCAACTCGCCATAATATGGGATTCGATACAGTTGATTATCTTGTGGAGGAGCACCGCGTTCCCCAGGGCGGTGTGAAATTCAATGCCATGTACGGAAAGGCGATAATAGGAGGAGACAAGGCAATTCTTATGAAGCCTCTTTCCTTTATGAATTTAAGCGGCGGTCCTGTCCGTGAAATGGCAAATTATTTCAAGATTAACCCGGAAACAGAACTGATTGTGATTTACGATGACATTGACCTTGAGCCGGGACAGCTTCGCATCCGCAAACAGGGAAGCGCAGGCGGTCATAACGGAATCAAGGATATCATCCGCCAGCTTGGCACGGAGAAATTCCTTCGTGTGAAAGTAGGAGTAGGCGCGAAGCCTAAGGGCTGGGATCTGGCTGACCATGTGTTGGGCAGATTTTCTGCCGACGACCGTAAGCTTGTGGATGAAGCCATCGAAAAAGCGGCGAAGGCGGTGGAACTCATTATTGCGGAGGGCGCTGACGCAGCTATGAATGAATATAACAGAAAAGTTTCCACAGCTAAGACAAACGATCGTTGAGAGGTTTTTATGAAAGCTTTTTTGGAGCCTCTGCACAGCCTTGCAGAGTTTGAAGAAATTTATACAAAGGCAAAAACAAATAAGGGAATCCTTCAGGTTTCCGGATGTATGGAGTCGCAGAAAGCCCATCTTATGTATGGGCTTTCCGGACTTTTTCCATGCCGTCTGATTCTTGCGGAAGATGAGCGCAGAGCAAAGGAAATTTATGAGGACTACCGTTTTTATGACAAAAAGATCTTTTCCTATCCGGCAAAAGACCTTCTTTTTTTTCAGGCGGACATTCACGGAAACCTGCTGATTCGACAGAGGATGCGGGTGGTGAAGGCGCTTCTGGAGCAGGATGAGATTACAGTTGTTACAAGTATAGACGGTGTGATGGACTTCCTCACAGCGCCGGAAAAAATCAGAAAAAATCTGCTCCATTACCGCAATGATAGCGAAGTAGATCTGGATGAACTGAAAGAAAAACTGGTAGAGCTTGGCTATGAGCGCGTGGGTCAGGTAGAGATGCCGGGACAGTTTTCTATTCGCGGCGGGATTGTAGATATCTATTCTCTTACAGAAGAAAATCCGTGGAGAATTGAACTGTGGGGAGATGAAATTGACTCCATCAGAAGCTTTGACGCAGAGAGTCAGAGGTCGCTGGAGAATCTGGAGGAAATTACGATTTATCCGGCAGTGGAACGCACCGGAGAAAAAGGCATGGTATCTTTTCTAGATTATTTTCCCGAAGAAAAGACGATGATTTTTCTGGATGAGCCGAACCGCCTTTCCGAAAAGGGCGAGGCTGTGGAGGAGGAATACCGCCAGAGCCGTGAAAGAAGAGAGGAAAAAGGCTGTCAGAACCTGCCTGCAAACTGGCTCTGCGATTTCGCAAAAATACAGAGAGAACTGAATAAGCGAAATTGTATCTCTGTCTGCGCTCTGGAGCCGAGACAGGCAGGCTGGAAGGTGAAAGACAAATTTTACCTGAATGTAAAGTCGGGAAATGCGTATAACAGCAGCTTTGAGCTTCTGGTGAAGGATTTGCACCAGTATAAAAAACAGGGATATAAAATAGCACTGCTTTCCGGTTCAAGAACAAGGGCGGAGCGTCTTGCGCGGGATTTGCAGGAGGAAGGCTTAAATGCTTTTTACAGCCAGGATTACAGCCGCGAGATTCAGCCCGGTGAAATCATGGTGGTTTACGGTCATGCAAAGAAAGGCTTCGAATATCCTCTGATTAAGTTTGTTCTGATGACGGAAACCGATATTTTCGGACAGGAGCAGACGAAGAAAAAGAAGAAAAAAGTATATAATGGTCAGAGGATTCAGGATTTCGCAGAGCTTTCCATTGGAGATTTCGTAGTACATGAAAAGCATGGACTGGGTATCTATAAGGGGATTGAAAAAGTAGAAGTAGACAGGATTGTTAAGGATTATATCAAGATTGAATACCGCGGCGGAAGTAATCTTTATATCCTTGCGACTCAGCTCGATGCACTGCAGAAATATTCCGGCGCAGATACGGCGAAAGCTCCGAAGCTGAATAAGCTGGGCGGTCAGGAATGGAATAAAACCAAGAGCAAAGTAAGGGGAGCTGTGAAGGACATTGCCAAAGAACTGGTACAGCTCTATGCAGAGCGCCAGCAAAAAGAAGGCTATGTCTGCGGTCCGGATACAGTCTGGCAGAGAGAATTCGAGGAAATGTTCCCCTATGAGGAAACTGCCGACCAGCTTGCAGCCATTGAGGATGCAAAAAGAGATATGGAAAGTACGAAAATCATGGAGCGTCTTGTCTGCGGCGACGTAGGATACGGCAAGACGGAGGTTGCTCTTCGAATTGCATTTAAAGCTGTCCAGGAGAGCCGTCAGGTTGTATATCTTGCGCCGACGACGATTCTGGCGCAGCAGATTTATAATACTTTTGTCCAGAGAATGAAGGAATTTCCGGTACGTGTGGATCTTTTGTGCAGATTTCGCACGGCAGCCCAGCAGAAAAAGACCATTGCAGATTTGAAAAAAGGAATGGTAGATGTGGTGGTGGGAACGCACAGAGTGCTTTCCAAGGATGTAGAATTTAAGAATCTGGGACTGCTTATTATTGATGAGGAACAGCGCTTCGGTGTTGCCCATAAGGAGAAAATCAAGCAGTTAAAGAAAGATGTGGATGTTCTGACTCTGACAGCGACTCCGATTCCGAGAACCCTTCATATGAGTATGATTGGAATTCGTGATATGAGTGTGCTGGAAGAGCCGCCTATGGACAGAATGCCGATTCAGACCTACGTTATGGAGTACGATGAAGAGACTGTGCGGGAAGCTATTAACAGGGAAATGCGCAGGGGAGGGCAGGTTTACTATGTCTATAACCGTGTGACGGATATCGCGGAGGTCGCCCTTAGGATTTCCAAGCTTGTGCCGGAGGCGAGAGTGGATTTTGCCCACGGACAGATGAGCGAAAAGGAACTGGAGCAGGTGATGTTTGCCTTTATCAACGGCGATATTGATGTGCTTGTTTCCACGACGATTATTGAGACCGGACTTGATATTTCAAATGTAAATACCATGATTATCCATGATTCGGACAGGTACGGTCTGAGTCAGCTTTACCAGCTTCGGGGAAGAATCGGGCGTTCCAACAGAACTGCGTATGCGTTCCTTATGTACAGGCAGAATGTGATGCTCAAAGAGACTGCGGAGAAGCGTCTTGCCGCCATACGTGAATATACGGATTTGGGAAGTGGTTTCAAGATTGCCATGCGTGATCTGGAGCTTCGAGGCGCAGGAAATATTTTGGGCGCACAGCAGCATGGGCATATGAATGCAGTGGGATATGACCTTTACTGCAAGATGCTCAGTGAAGCGGTCAAAGAAGCGAAAGGTATTCATACGCTGGAAGATTTTGAGACGACAATAGACCTTAACATGGATGCGTTTATTCCGGATTCCTACATCAGCAATGAGTTCCAGAAACTCGATATTTACAAGAGAATCGCCGGAATTGAGACGCAGCAGGATTATGACGATATGCTGGAGGAGCTTCTGGACCGTTTCGGAGAGCCGTCCAAGGCTGTTATGAATCTTCTTGCTATTGCGCGGCTTAAAGCAATTGCCCATCAGGGATATGTTACGGAGATTAAGCAGATGGGCAAAGAGGTGCGGATTACGCTTTACGAAAAGGCGAAGATTGACCCTGCGGGAATACCTCTTCTGATGCAGAAGTACCGCAGAGGCCTGAGCTTCAAAAATGAACAGGAGCCGAAGTTTATTCTGGAGATTCAGGGAAAAATCATTCCTGCTCTTACAGATTTTGCTCAGGAGCTGGTGAATATGGTAGATGAGGCTCAGGGTTAAAATTGTGATGAATTTGTGACGTGATGTGCTGCGGGGAAGATTTATCTTGCCCAAAATGGGAAAAAAGATTATACTGAATATTAATATAGTCTGCAGCGCAGACACAAGAATCGACAATTTATGGAGGATGACATGAAAAATTCAATGAAAAGAACAGCCGTTGCAGCTCTGGCAGGCGTTATGGCAGCGGGAATGCTGACAGGCTGCGGGGAACAGAAACCAGACGGAACAAAGACGGTTGCGACAGTAAATAAAACAGAGATTCCGTTAGGTGTTGTAAGTCTTTATGCCCGTATACAGCAGGCGCAGACAGATGCGATGTACAAGAGCTTCATGGGAAGCGGCGCAAATATGTGGGATACAGCAGTAGAGGAAGGTTCTGAAGAGACTTATGGACAGAAGATGGTTTCTGACAGTTTGAATGCAGTAGAGCTGATGGTCGTTCTGAAAGAGAAAGCGGCCGATTACGGAGTTGAGGTTACAGAGGAAGAGCAGGCGAAGATTGCAGACGCGGCAGCAGCCTTTGTGGAAGATAATGGAGAAGAGGTTATGGAGGTTCTCAGGACTCTGAAAGAGGGAGAAGTAGGCCAGGAACTGATTGAGACAGAAGACGGTTATT
>PPYF01208824.1_pt1 | contig 18429 bp, 33 predicted proteins | sample 1559871 | NCBI WGS metagenome assembly PPYF01 (sample SAMN08240021, study PRJNA423297) | Human gut metagenome, whole genome shotgun sequencing project. | reverse complement strand
GCAGGCAGTGAGTATCCCTGCATACCTGGAAGAGGATTACCAGAGAGCGATTGACGCGGCGTTCCAAAAGATAGAGAAGTTGGAGATCGGAGAGGGCGTATGCCCGGAGCGGAGGTGAGGATAATACAGAGTCAAGTTATTAAAGCTATCATCATACAGGCCATGGTCCAGTCCGGTGTTGTTATGACCGGTAACGCAGATAGAATTGAGGCGGGGGCTGAGGCAGCGAGTAATGAGATATTGGAAGAAATGAAAAAGGACCCCAGCGGCGGCAACCGCGAGAGGCCCATGGACAAATAGTTTAGCACACCCTTAGTATAAGGGATTTTAAAGGAGATTGCAAGATGAAAGTGATTAAACTGGTTTCGGTCAGTTTTGAAAATTTTAAAAAATTAAATCGGACTGTCGAGTTCGGTGAGAAAAAAACGCAGATTTTTGCTATGAATCGGACAGGAAAGTCTAGCATGGCGGATGGAATATTCTGGGTCTTGTTTGGAAAGTCTAGCACAGGGAAGAGCGAGGGAAAAGAATTTCATCCCAGGCCGTATGATTCCCTGGGCATTGATGTTGACCATGTGGATGTGGTTGCGGAGTTGGTGCTATTGGTAGACGGCGTTGAAGTTGTTCTTAGAAAGACTCAGAGGCAGAACTGGGTACGGAAGCGCGGAACAACAACAGAAGTCCATGAGGGAGATAAGAACATTTATGCATGGAACAATGTGGAAATATCCGAAACAGAGTTCAAGCGTCGTATTACAGATATTGTATCAGAAAAGAACTTCATGTTGATTACGGACCCGACCGCATTCTTCCGGCTATCGAAACAGGAAAAGTTGGATTTAATTCTTTCCCTAATTGCCAATGTGACCGAGGAACAGATTCTGATGGAAGCTGGCGGATTCGATGAACTTCTGAAATTTGTTCGGGATGGAAAGAAACTGGAAGAGGTAAAGGCCACTTCCAAGCGCTCGATTTCGGATATGACCAAAGAGCGTGACCAGATTTCGGCATTTATCAACGAGAGAAGAAAGGATATTGTTGATATTGATGTTTCTGATATGGAACTACAGCGGAATGTAATCAACGAGAAGATTGCCGAGATTGACCAGAAAATCGAGGATTCCACAGCCGCAGTCACAGAGTATGACGAGAAGTCCAAAAACATTATTGAATTAAAGATGAAGAAATCTGAAACAGAACGAATTGCAAATGAGTCGTTAGTACAGCAGAAGCGTGATATCCAAAAGCGGATTGACGAAGCAGAAGATGATTTACGTAAAGCCATACAGCATCAGAAAATAGGAGAATTGGAAATTCAGCGGTTGAATCGCATTGTTGAGAGTAACAAAACGCTTCGGGCTGAACTTGCAAAAAAGGTTGAGACTGAGGAAGCGAAAACTTTTTCGGAATATGTGGAACCAGAACCACTATCCTCTGATGCGCTGGTTTGCCCCACCTGCGGACAGGATTTACCAGAAGAATTAAAACAGAGGAAGATTGAATGCTTTGAAAAGGACAAAAAGCTACATTGGGAGAAATACGAGGCTGATAAGGGGAAATTTGAAGCAGACCAGAGCGAATTATTGGACAAAATCTGCCAGGAGGGAAAAGCTTGTGTTGAGAAAATCAACAAAGCAAAAGAAGATTTAGAGACTGCTAAAAATTTCTTGGAATCAGCAAAAGCAGACAAGATTACTGCAAATGCAGATAAGACAAAAGCAATGGAAGAACTGGCGGCGCTGCCGGAGCAGGTAGACTTATCGAATAATCAGGAATATGAAGCCCTGTGTATGGAAATCCAGGCAAAAGAGGAAGCCCTGCGGAATATGAATACCGGCGCTGATTACCGTACACAGTTGAGAGACGAAAAAACTGAATGGGAGACACAGCTTGCCGAGGTCAACCAGAAGTTTGCCGCTGTGGACAAGTCCGATGAAGCCAAAGACCGTGTGGCAGAACTGGAAAAGCAGTTTAAGGATAAGGTTCAGCTGATTGCCGACCAGGAGCGGATTTTGATGATGTGCGAAGAGTTTCAAACAGCCAAGGACAATTATTTGACCGAAGAGGTAAACAAGCACTTTGAAAATGTACGGTTCCAGTTATTCCGCCAGCAGAAGAATGGCGGCGTAGAGCGTGTATGTGATGTTTATACAAAGGATGGTTCCCCTTATGGAGATAACACGACCAGCGGAGCAGAGAAGCTGATTATGGGGCTTGAAGTTATCAACGTTTTATCTGGCATTATCGGAGTCAGCGCCCCAGTAATTATAGATAACGCTGAAAAGGTATCAGAGGGCAATATGCCAGAGATTGATACCCAGATGATTATGCTGTCGGTTTCCAATGACGAGGATTTCAGAATTGAAAAGGAATGACATAGAAGATAAAGTGACGCCCTTAACACTTCTCTTTACACTATCAACGTTAATTTGGTCTGTTAGAAAAATTCTTATTGAAGAATATGGGTTTTCTGATATCAAAGCAAATACAGCTATATTGATTGCTGTCGATGCAGAAAAACAGATTAGCAAATTAGATGCAAGGGAGAAGTTATGAGAGATTTGGAGAGCGAATACCGGGTTATTGAAATGTCACATGCCATTAAGATTTTCATTGAGGCGGCCAAGAGGTTGACACCAGAAGATATTGATGCTTTAGAAAAAGTTGCGGATTTTATGAAAAAGTCAAAGCCTCAAGAACCATGTGAAATGACCATTTCAGAAATTGAAAAGGCGTTGGGACATCCAATAAAGATTATAAAGGAGCATAGTAATGAAAAAATGTGAGGACTGTGACGAGTGCGTATATATTTGCGAGGGGGATTTCGCCTGTATGAAAGAGGAACCTAGAATAATATTGGTGGATTTTTCAACCCAGACAGATGATTACGGTTGGTGCAGAAGAAAACATAAGGAGAATTAACTTATGAAGCTGAACGTTACGAATCACCCATACTATTGCAGTAAAAGCAACTACTACGTTGGCGGTTCCGATAATTTTGGAAGAAGCGAATATGATAGCTGGTCAGATTTCAAGGAAGAATGGCTGGGAATAGGAGATGATTCATTAGGAATTGATTCCGACCTTAATTACTGTGTTAGATTCGATATTACGCAGAACGAAGACAGTGGTGCAAAAGATTTATGGTTATTCTTCTTATTACAACGTAAGGGAATTTTTAGTCCTGTATAGGTAAGAAACATCAAGGATTCAGATATGCCAGAGATTGAGAAATTCTTGAAAAGGCAGTGGAAATATATAAAGAAAATGTGGAAGGAGTTTAGCAATGTTGATTAAAGTGCAGTTTTTGAAGGGAGACAAGCCATCTGGCAGGGCATATACATATCGTTCCGATGTTCTGGTCAAGGTTGGCGACAAGGTGCAGATTAACAGTTCTGCAAAGGGTATCGTGACCGAAGTCGATGTGCCGGAGGAAGAAGTTGCGGCGTTTGCTGATAAAGTGAAATCCATTGTTGGTCTGGTGGAAGAAAGCGAGGATAAGAATGAAGGAACGGTTTGAAAAACTGCTTTTATCGGTAAATCGTGAAGGAATGGATAAACTGATGGAATTTATCCGCAAGAGTGATTTTTATACGGCTCCGGCAAGTACGAGGTTTCATGGGGCTTTCGAAGGTGGACTTCTGGAGCATAGCTTGAATGTCTATGATTGATTGGACAAAAAGACTTCTGGCTCTGAACACAACATTTGGAAAGGACTGCTGAACACGGACAAAATCAGTAATGATAGCATAGTGATTGTTTCTCTTCTTCATGACCTGTGCAAAACCTATTACTACACTACAGAAATGCGTAACAAGAAGAATGAGGCAGGGGTATGGGTGCAGGTTCCCTTCTATACGGTTGACGACCGGATTCCTTATGGACACGGCGAGAAGTCAGTCATGATGATTGAGGAATACATAAAGTTACTGCCAGTTGAGAGGTATGCAATCCGCTGGCATATGGGAGCCTACGAACCGAAAGTGAACTGGAATACGCTTGGAACGGCTATGGAGAAGTATCCGTTGGTATTGGCCCTTCATGAAGCCGATATGGAAGCAACATATTTAATGGAAAAGAAAGAGGACAAGTAATCATGGCAACAGCATTAAAGCATAAACAGAGAAGCCACAGGAGTTATCAGCAGAATCGAAAGGTCATGGGGAGCGTGGCAGTCGCGTCAGAACGTTTGGCTAACAGCCATCATTACAATAAGATGGCACATAAGCAGGGGAACTGGTTGGACACTTTTAAGCAGATGTTCCGAATGGGGCAGAAAGGGGACAGATAGTTATGGCACAAACAACGGTATTTACTTGTGATATTTGCAAGCAGAGTAAGAGCAAAGATGATTTGGCGAAAATAACAATTAAGTCAGACGGTATAAGGATGAAGGGCGTTGGGTATAACGGAATCACCGTTGATATTTGTCCGGACTGCTTGAAGAAAAAAGGGTTCTGTGTAGAACCCAAATCCACAGATGAAGAGGACGAGCAGGTTGGAATGCAAAATAGAGCAACCCTTGAAAATAAATTTTATGAAATCCTGGCCGATATGGGCGTATTGTTTGAAGAATATGGAAGGGGATAGATAATCATGGCAGTAAAGCAGACAGAGAATAAACAGGATTCAACTACAGTACAGCCACCGGTTAAGCCAGCTACAGTTGCATTTAGGAGTGAGATTGCAACGGTTACAAATGCCTGTGTAGAATCTACGCGGCAAATGCTGGAGGAACGTGGCGTGACCTTTGACGAATATTCCAAACAGTGTGTAATTGCGGCAATGGGGTGTATTTACAGTTTGATACATAATCAGGGACTTACTCCCAATGATATCAACCCGGCAAATTTGCAGAGCACGTTGTTGACCGTTGCCGCACTTAAACTCAATACTAATGCAGTTCCCAGAGAGTGCTACTTTCAGGTACGCAGTGTAAATACAGCAAAAAAAGGTCAGAAGGCAGTTTGGGAAAAACAAATTGAAATGGGCCTTGAAGGTGATGGGAATGATGCTTTAACTGCTAAATTTGGCAGGGGGGTTAAGATGGTGCACCCATATTGGCTTGTCCGGTCTGGCGATAGTTTTTCTTATGGAAAAAGAAAAGGTATCGAAGTAGAGCCGCCAGAATGGGAGCCAACTGGGAAAGGCGAAGTTGTGAGGGTGGTTTACCCTATTGAATATGCCGATGGTCATACCGAGTTTCATTTTGGGGAACGTGATGATGTACTGAAAAACTTATATGCACATCTTTCAAACAATCTGATGAATGAAACCTTTGGAGTTTGTGAAAATCGGTATGATGCCACACCTGCACAAAAAAAACAGATTTCCGAAAAGAAAAAGGAAATCATGGACAAAGCAAAGGAACTGAATGATTTGGATAAGATTTTGGATTGCCCGGAATTGCAGCCTTATCTTTCTCCAGCATGGACAGAACCACAGTCTAGAGAAAGTATGATTATCCGAAAAATGCGTAACAACGTCATGAAAAAGATTCCGAAAGACTTTGGAAATCCAGTAGCGGCACAGGAATACAGGCAGCTTGACGATGTTGTGTATCAGCAGGTTCAGGAGGAAATCACTTACAATGCTAATGCCCAGGAGTTTCCTATGGAGCCAGAACAGCCGTCCTCCATTGGGCAGAAGGAACCGCCTAAGACTATGGCAGATGTGACAGCAAGCCAGAAGCAGAAAAAAACAGCTCCTGTAGTGGATAAAAGCTGGATGGAGGGATAGTCCATGGAGTGTATGTCGGCATTAGCGGCAATTGCGAAAGGTATGGAAGATAACCTCTACAATTACACGGTTGATGGAAAATGCTCCAAGTGCGGAAATTGTTGTTCAGATATTCTCCCTCTGTCAGATGATGAAATCCGTAGGATTCACAAGTATGTTCGCCAGAACGGGATAAAGGAAAGCAAACACCTTATCCCGGTGGCGAAGCCGGTATTGGATATGACATGTCCTTTCCGTGACAATGGAAAGAAAATCTGCACGATTTATGAAGTTAGGCCGGAAATCTGTCGTCAATTTATTTGTGACAGCGAGCAGAGAGCAAAAGAAAACCGAGAACTGCTAAAAAAGGGCAGACGGGTGTTCTCAATGAGGGAGGTGTTTTTCGGTGCTGATTAAAAGTCAGAATGGGACACGGATAATTAATTTTGATAATTATAATGGAATTTGCATTAGGAATCCGAATGAAAGTGACTATACAGTTTGTGTGATTTTGGAAATGGATGCAGAACATGTTAGTCAAGTGGAAATCGGGAGATATTCTTCCGAAGATAAAGCGAAAAAAAGTCTCAATTGGTTTTTAGATTGCTACAACATGAACCGATTATTAGAGGTCGCGCCTGAAACAAGGCCACGGGATTTATTTGATGAATATGTGACAGACCAGAATTTTGGTGTCTTCCAGATGCCATCTGATGAGGAGGTTGAAGAATGAGAGTTATCAGCCAAAATGGTAAGTATGATGTACCATATGATAATTTTGTGTTTGTTTCTGAACAAAATATGATTTACGCAGTAAGTATAGCTGGCTCTGGCACAAAGCAATGGTTAATGGCTGAATATACTGGTCCGGGGAAAACGCAGAAAGCTATGGAAATGTTACATAAAAAATACAATAGTGTTGAATTTATGAAAATAACTGGCACTCCTGAACTATTTGCGGAGATGAAAAAGATACTATCAGAAGTTGATTTTGATGAAGTAACGGGATTTACATTTCGTTTTCCAGCCGATGATGAAATTGAGGTAAAAATATGATTGCTGTTATTACATCTTCAGGCGCTTACCTGTTTGATTTTTACATCAGAAATGATGGAAATATGGAGTGAATTATTTCACATTAAGAAGCGCATAAAGGGGGCAATAAAGTGATATTGAAATGCATTAATTCTGGTTCAAAGGGAAATGCTTATGCGCTGGTTTCTAAAAATGAGATTCTTCTTTTGGAAGCTGGATGCCGGTTGTTGGATGTGAAGAAAGCTATTGGTTTCCAGATTGGTAAAGTAGTTGGATGTTTGGTGACTCATTCTCATAAAGACCATATCGGTTACGTAAAAGACTTTCTTTCCGCCGGAATAAAAATTTACACCAATGACGAGACAAAAGAAGTTGTTGATTGCGCATACGGTGAGTGGCTGTACGGGGTTCCAGAAAAGGAAATGTTTAAGGTTGGAAGATTCAAGGTAATGCCGTTTTATGTGCCGCACAATGATACTCCAAATTATGGATATTTGGTTGAACATGAGGAAATGGGAAAACTGCTGTTTGCTACAGATTTTGAATATCTTCCGTGGACATTCAGGCAACACCGATTGAATCATATGTTGATTGAATGTAACCACATGGACGATGTGGAGAACACGGGTCCGAACTACGAACACGTTATGCGTGGACACAGCAGTTTATCAACGGTACTTGATGTTGTTCGTAAAAACCAAACACCGTGTTTGTGTAACGTCATATTATGCCATTTAAGCCATTTTAATGCAGACCCCAAGCAAATGTTGGCTGAGGTCGAAAAAGTGGCTGGAAACCGCGTTAAAGTGTTCTGTGCAGAGACTGGATTGGAAGCGGAGTTAAGGAAAGAGCTATTTTAGGGAGGAAACAAGAAATGCTGAAAAAAGCAAACATTCAGTGGAGCGGTAAAACGCTGCGGAACCAGATTGAGAAAGGACAGGTTTCTTTTGACTGTGCAGTTCAGAGAAATCCGGTTTGGGATATGTCCAGAAAATCCTTGCTGATTCACTCAATGATAGAGGGATATCCGATTCCACCATTCTACTTTGCACGGAAAGATAATGGTAAGTATGACGCTTTAGATGGTCAGCAGAGGTCACTTTCTATTAAGGGATATCTGGATGGAGAGTTTCCTTTATCAGATGATACTCCGCAAGTAATAGATGAAAATGGTTTTCCTGTAACCGTTTCAGGGTTGAAGTTTTCAGAACTTCCAGAGTGGGCGCAGGACAATATTAAGGATTATTCACTGACAATCTATTACTTTGAGGGCATTACTGAGGAAGAGATTGCAGAACTGTTCTTCCGTATTAATAACGGAAAGCCTCTTACCAGTGTAGAACTGACAAGAGTTAAAGCGAAAAGCATTCTGAAATTCCGGGAAATTGCCAAGCATGAAATGATTGCAGGGGCAATTACTGAAGCAGGGAAGCGCCGCTACAATGACGAAAATGTTGCTATGCAAGCCTGGGCATTATGCTTTTCGGATTGCCGGGACTTCACGACAAAAGGCTTTCGTCCTCTTATCGAATCAGCGGCGGTTACAGATGAGCAGGTACAGGAAATTGGACAGGCCCTTGATTATGTTAAGGAAGTCAGCGACCTTTTAAATCCTGAAGAAAAGATAGATAAGCGTGTATTGAAGAAAATTAAGACTAGAAGCCATCTGGTGTCCTGTACATATGTTGCACTGAAAGCATTACGGGCTGGAAAGTCGGTAGATGAACTGAAAGATATTCTGTATAAGTTCTTCGATTCCAGCCAAACCAGTGTGAGCGAGATTTATAACAAGTCTGTTGGTAGCGGTTCTGCGAAGCCGGATAAGGTGCAGAGTAGAGTACAAGTGCTAGATTCGTTGATTGGAGGATGAAAATAAGTGAAGAAAAGAGCGAGAGTAATCGTTACATACAACTGCCCCAGACATTGCGAGAATTGCTGTAATGAGCATATCGGGAATGTGCCAGAGGTTGTATTTACAGATTTACTGAAATACGAGGAGCTGGTAATCACCGGAGGAGAGCCGATGTTACTTGCGCCGAGAGTTTTGGAAATGATTCATCGCCTCCGGGCGAACGGATATGAGGGTAAGATTTGGCTTTATACATCCTGTGTTAAAACAGCAAGATGGGCAGATAGAGCAGTTTTAAAGGAAGTAGACGGAATAACCTATACCTTGCACCATAAGCCGTCACAAACAGATTTAAGGGACGCAAGAAAGCTTAGCAAGTACATTCTGGATAATTTTGATAACAGAAAAAATAGGCGCTCTGACAGACTGTTAATTGACAGCCGCTGCTATACGAATGAGGTTCTGACCATTATCGGACTTGATACGGAAGATTCATGGGGGCATTGGACAAGCGTAAAATATCTGAAATGGAAAGATGATGAGTGTCCGCTACCGGAGGGCGAGGAACTGGTTTTCTATGATTTGGAAAAGGAGTAGAAAGGCAAACAGGAGGAAAACGAATGGACTTTTACAGATGCCCATATGTGGACGTGGTACCATTCCGGAATGGAAATGAATATGATGAGTGTTATCGGTGTGAAGCGACTGGAAAGACTTGTGATGCTTGTCAATGTAAACTAACGCCAGAGCAGGCAGAAAGTTTGTTTGCAGAAAAAGGAGCAGAGTATGGTAAACAGTGTAGTCTATGAAAGGGTTACATACAAACAGATTGATGATATGAAGCATGCCATTGGTTTTGATAATCGAAAGGTACGTGGAACAAAGCACCGGAGATATGAGCCATATCGAAACTATTTTGACGCAGGCCCCAGAGATTCAGAGGACTGGGAGCAGCTTGTTTCTATTGGGTTAGCAACAAAAAGTGGCGAGCATTGGTATCACGTTTCTGATGATGGGCGTTTGTTCTTAAAGCGTGTGACTGGTGTGGAGATTTTACCGGAAAGTGATTAATACATGGGCGCAATCCCATTTAAAACTATGATGTGATTTTAATAGGCCTATTAAATAAATGTAACCCGTAAACATATTGACTATGGAGGAAAATATCATGGCAAAAGTAAATCTGGAAGAACTAGTAGGCGGTGGCCTGCAGGAAGTATTTGCAAAAGCGATGGAGGAAGTTGTTGAGAATATGCAAAATCCCAACACTCCATACAAAAACAAACGAGAAATCGAAATCAAACTTAAATTTGAGCAGAATGAGGACAGGAATGACGCGGCGGTGGATATTTCCGTTAAGACAAAGCTGGCACCGGTAAAACCGATGGTCACAAGAATGGCAATCGGAAAAGATTTAAGAACCGGAAAAGTGTATGCGCAGGAGTATAGAAATACCATGCGTGGACAGATGGAATTTAAGCCAAGCGCCCAGAATCCGGCGGAACTTGTAGTGGATGGAAAAACTGTAGACCCGGAAACAGGAGAAATTAAAGAGTCTCCGGTAAAGGTTTTGGATATGAGAACAGCTAAACAGGCATAAGGAGGATATGAAAATGGATATGACAAGAGACGCTTTACAGTATGTAGTTGGATTAAGGACAGCAGAGGTGTTGGACATCAACGGTGGCAAGTATGTTGATAAGGACGTACATAGAGTGGACAAGGAACTTCGTGCGTCTGCCATTCAGATGAACACGCTTACCAGTTTGGTAGATTATCTGAAAGCTGGCATTGATTCTATGGCAGATAAAATGCTGGTGCAGGTGGTTTCCCCTACGGAAGTGAAACTTATTTCTATGCTGGACTCAGATAGAAAACGTGAGTGCCTGGTAGAGGTTGAAGCCATGATTCCGGCTTTTGAATATGGCCGTTATATGAGCAATGAAAGCTTCATCATCGCATTGCAGTCAAAATTCATTAATAATGATGACCGTGCGTTACTGCTTCAGTTTGCAGGAACCGTCAAAGACGAATCTATCGCTCAGTACGGAGATGACGGCGTGACCCAGAAAGCTACAATTAAAACCGGAATTACAAGTGTAGGCGATGCAGTTGTGCCGAATCCGGTTAAATTACGGCCATTTAGAACATTCGTAGAAGTAACACAGCCGGAGAGCGCGTTTGTATTTCGCATGAGACAGACTGATGGAAGAGGTGTTGAGTGCGCTGTTTTTGAGGCGGATGGAGGCGCTTGGAAGAATGCGGCCATGAAGTCAATTAAAGAGTATTTGCAACATGAACTGGCAGAACTGCCGCGGTTTACTGTAATTTCCTAAATTTGATATTGCCGGCTGTCTTTCGGGGCAGCCGGAGAAAGAGAGAAAGCTATGAATAAAGTAATCCTTATGGGTAGATTGACCAGAGACCCGGAAGTGAGATATTCGCAGGGAGAGCGGTCTATGGCGATTGCCAGATACACGTTGGCAGTAGACCGAAGAGGCCGCAGGCAGCAGGACAATGGCCAGAATGTGGATTTTATCAACATCATTGCATTTGATAAAGCTGGAGAATTTGCGGAGAAGTATTTTCGGCAGGGTATGAGAGTGCTTGTATCTGGCAGGATTCAGACAGACAGTTATACCAACAAAGAGGGCGTAAAGGTTTACACAACGAATGTGATTGCTGATGACCAGGAGTTTGCGGACAGCAAGAATGTTTCTTCTGGCGGTGGAAATCAGCCGCAGGACAGGCCAGCTCCATCTAGTCCGATTGGTGACGGGTTTATGAACATTCCAGATGGAGTCGAAGACTCTGGACTTCCTTTCAATTAATGAGGTGGTATGATTGAAAATCCTTATTGATAAAGGGCAACAGGCCCACAAGCATGATTTAAAGCATGATTGTCTGAAAGCATTGGGAGCGGAATTACAGATTGTTCCGCTTCCGGTGGGGGATTATGTTTTGGTAGATGATAGGGTTGCCGACGTTTTGAAACGGAAAGAAGCAAGAGGAATCCCGATAAAGAAAATGGATTTATCCGGTAGCTACACTGTTTCGGTAGACACGAAGCGTGATTTGCAGGAGGCAATCGGAAATATTTGCGGAAAACAGCACGCCAGATTCCGAGACGAATGCGCCCTTGCAAGAAATATTGGAGTTACGCTTTACATCCTTGTAGAAAACGAGGACGGCATTTCCAGCCTGTCTGACCTATACACATGGGAAAATCCTCGTAGGCATATGCAAAAGTGGGTTACAACGCCTTCTGGAGAACGTAGGAAGGTATTGCTAAGTCCAAATGCGACTAAAGGAGAGACGCTGGCAAAAGCCATGGAGACGATGGGGCGGAAATATGGTGTAAAATTCCTGTTCTGCAAACCGGAAGAGACTGGTGCAATGATATTGAAATTATTGGAGGTAGGTAATGGCAGAAAGACGCATGATGTCGAAAAAAATCATTGATAGTGATGCATTTACCGAAATGCCATTATCATCACAAGCATTGTATTTCCATCTTTTGTTAAGAGCGGATGATGATGGATTTTTGAATAACGCAAAGAAAATAATGCGAAATGTTGGAGCAAACCAAAATGATTATGACATGCTGCTTATGAAGCGTTTTATTATCCAGTTCGATGAAGGTGTGTGTGTAATAAAACATTGGCTTATTCATAATTACATTCGGAGTGACAGATACAAACCGACACAATATATTGAGGAAAAAAATATGCTTTCCGTTAAAGAAAATGGCGCGTATCAGTTATTTAAAAACGATGAAGGTACACCAGTGGGAAAACATATGGAAACCATTGGTATACCAAGTGAAAACCATACGGAAACCATTGGTATACCAAGTGGAAACCAAAAGCGTACCACTTGCGACACAATTGACACCACTTCGCCTACCTGGGAGACGCAGGTTAGGTTAGGTAAGGATAGGATAGGTATAGGTAAAGATATTATAGTGTCTGACGACACTATATGTCGGACTGATGTCCAACGAGTCGTGGAGGCATGGAACCAGTTGGGAATAAATCCCGTCAGTAGAATGGCATCGACTTCCACTCGATACAAAATGATTTCTGCCAGAATAAAAGAGTATGGCATTGATGATGTTCTCAAAGCGATACAAAAAATAAACGACAGCACATTTTTGAAAGGTGGAGGCAATCGCGGTTGGATGATTTACTTTGAATGGTTTGCTAGGCCAAATAATTTCCCGAAAGTTCTGGAAGGTCAGTATGATGATAAAAAATCCAGCAGTAATTCATGGGAGGGATGGCTGAATGAGTAAAAAAGAGTTTGTGGAGATTGTTTCCATGTTACGCGGGGCATATTCCAGGACTGAACTTTTAAGATCCGTCGCCGAAGCTGATGTGTGGTATGAGTGTCTGCGAGATTTGGAGTTTGAATGGATGAAAAAAGCAGTTATTCAATGGATTCAGGAAAACAAGTTTCCGCCCACGATTGCCGAGATACGGGAACTGGCGAAAAAAGTTGAGCAGCAAGCCTACGAAAAAGGCGAGGTAAAGAGGTGGCAGTAGGAAAAAAGATATTTGAACCAGATGAAATCCGAAAAACAATACAGGCTTTAAAAGATTATGAAGAACTGTTTGAAGTCCGTTTCCTGGAAGCAAACGGGAAAAGAGTAAGTAGCGGGTATTTTAGAGATGTAGAAGTCATGCTGGACCAACTGAGCAGGTTGAATTCTTCTGACAGTAACGTGTACATAACGCTGAACAGCATTAAGCCAGAGTGTTATTCCAGGGCGCAGCGCGATAAATTTATTCAGATTGTTCAGGGGAAGATTCCTACTACAAGTGATACGGATATTGTTGGATATGAATGGCTGTTTATTGATGCAGACCCGAAGCGTCCATCTGGTGTATCAAGCACCGACGAGCAACTGAATCAGGCTAAAATAGTGGGAAACAAGGTTTATGTCTTTATGAAAAATCTTGGATTCAACGAACCTATAACGGCTATGAGTGGAAATGGAATCCATCTGCTTTACAAGATTAGACTGCGGAACAGTGATGAAAACAAAGCATTGATTAAAAACTGTCTCCTTGTGTTGGACATGTTGTTTAGTAATGATTGTGTAGACATTGATAAAACGAATTTTAATCCTGCGAGAATTTGCAAACTATATGGAACAGTGGCAAGGAAAGGTAGCAATACTGCCGAGAATCCACACAGAATGAGCCGTTTGTTGTCAGAGGGAAGCAAGGAACCTACAGATAAGGCTTATTTGGAGAAGCTGGCTGCTATGTTGCCGGTTCCAGAAAAGCCACAGAAATACAATGGGTATCGCCCAAATGAATTTGACCTGGAGGAGTGGTTGATAAAATATGGGCTTCGTTATCAGAAAACCAATTACTCGGATGGTATAAAGTATATTTTGGAACAATGTCCATTTGATAGCAACCATAAAGGAAAAGATGCCTGTATCTTCCAGGCAAGGTCTGGGGCAATCGGATTTCACTGTTTCCACAATTCTTGCTCGGACAAGACATGGAAAGATGTAAGGCTGTTGTATGAGCCTGAAGCATACGAGAAGCGACAGAAAGAGTATGAGGCTAGGATTTACTCACGACAGCAAGAAAAGCCTGTTAAAAAGCAAATAGAAGCCGTAGACGGCAAGCCAGTATTCTACACAGCTATGGATATTTTAAATCTTCCAGTGCCGGAAGAACGTTTTATCAAAACTGGAATTGCTGATATTGATAAGAAATTGCGGGGAATGAAAAAAGGATATGTTTCCGTTATGTCTGGGTTGAGAGCAGCTGGAAAGAGTTCTGTGATTTCTGAAATGGTTCTGGATGGTGTTGAGTCTGGAAATAATATTGGAGTTTTTTCCGGGGAACTGGCACCAAAGAACTTTATGCGTTGGATGAATTTACAGGCGGCTGGAAAGGGATACACAGAACCAACTCAGTTTGAAGGGTATTACAACGTACAACGGAAATACCAGGAGCAGATAGCACAATGGTTAGGAGAACACTTCTGGTTGTATAACAATGAATACGGATTTGACTTTCAGGCAGTAGTTGACCAGTTTAAGAGAAAAATCGAAAAAGATAAACTGGATATGCTGATTCTGGACAACCTAATGACCTTTGATATTTCCGGTATGTCAGAAAACAAATTTGAGGCACAGACTAAGTTTATCCTTGCTTTACAGGGTGAGATAGCCAAGCCATACAACGTGCATATCATGTTTGTGGCACATCCGAGAAAAGCCATGGGATTCCTCCGGTTGGATGATATTTCAGGAACAGCAGATTTGGGCAACGCTGTAGATAACGCTTTTATTGTTCACAGAGTAAACCAGGATTTTAAACGCCTTAGTAAACAGATGTTTGGATGGAAAGATGATAACCAGATTTACCAAGCTACAAACGTTATAGAGATTGCTAAAGACCGTGATGGCGGTGTGATGGATTATTTTATCCCACTTTATTATGAGCCAGAAACCAAACGCCTGAAAAACTATTCTTCAGAAAACAAAATATACGGTTGGAATAAGACCGATAATGGCTTTATTGCAGTACATGGGGAAATACCGTTTGATTAAGCACACATTTATGGAGGGGAGAAGATGAAGCATTTAAGCAATAGATATGCAAAGGTAATGGAATACAAAGGCATGGATATCTGCACCTTGAGGGTAGCAGCCCCATCCGATGGAGATGAACTGGGGTATCGGATTGATGATATCTTGTATGACGGTATGGTGTTTGATGGTATTGGGGAGGCTATGGAGGCGATTGAATCTTTAGGCTCGCATTCAGAGGAGGCAGAGGAATGAAGTATGACAAAGAAAGATTTGAATGGTTGCCGTACGAAAAAAAGATGGGTTTGATAGAGAAGGAGTTAAGTCTGGGAGCTCATAATGCGACAACAAGAGCGGATTTGCTCATGCTTTTGGATTGGGCATACAAAAAGATAAAGACAGATAAAAAAAGGATTGAAGATGGGATTGCTCATTGCTATATGACCGAACGTTTTGAATATCCAGAAATGGAAGAAGGCTTATGTGCCGGATTAAGAACCATGGGTGGAGATGGAGAACCTTGCGAAACCTGCAAAGAGTGCCGCTTACAGTACCAATACGACGAAATGCATCAGGAGGCAGAGGAATGATAGATAGACAGGGAGCAATTGCGATATTGCAGGAACACATTAATACATACCGCTACCAAACCACAGATAAGGGATGGGAGCAAATGGTACGCACCGGAATTATCGAAAACACGATACCTGACAAGATAGGTTTTATAGCAGAGGCGGAGAAGCAGATACAGGCTTACGAGATGGCTATTAAGGCTCTGGAGAGCGGAGAGGCAGAGGCATTTGTGGACCGGTGTTACCTTGGCAGCCCATGTCCATACCAGATGCCGGTATGATAAAAGAGGGCAGCGATATTAACATTTGCTTAACATGAGCGTGTTTTACAGATTTTACATGTTTTTGTCAACCAAATCGTTAAGCTGGCATATCGGCTATACGGTGCAAGGACGAACGAGGGACCTTGTAAAAAATCTCTGGAGCAAAAACCAGATAGACAATAAAAAAGAGGGTGAGCTGATAACGCGCCGAGAAAGCAACGGGAGCGCCATGCCAAAGTTGGACGGCAGCCGGGGCCGTTAATTGGGCCAAAGCCAAAGCTGGGAGCCAGTACCGGCAATTATTCAAAATCGAAATTTGAGTGATTAAGAAGGGAGGCCGGAGCGGTGGCCACCGTGACAGGATATCCTGGCTCCTTTCGTAAAATGGAAAAGAGAGAATTAACCACGGAGGAGTGGAAAGCAGAGAAAAGAAAGAAGAAAGCCCATATGGTAGCCATGCAGGCTTTACCCTATGAGGTGAAGATAAAGCGGGCAGAATTGCGGGCCAGGGAATACATAGAGAAACTGGATGACATGGAGCTGAACGCTCATGTGAGTGTGGGAGGGCTGGACAGTATAGTGCTATTGGTGTTCTTACACAGCATCGGGATTCATGTACCGGCCATATCAGTATCATCATTGGAAGATAAAAGCATTCAGAGAGTACACAAGGCCCTGGGAGTGGAAATTGTAAAGCCAGGAAAGTCAAAGGTGGAAATCCTAAATGAGTTTGGCTTTCCAGTAATCAGTAAAAGGATTGCGGGAAAGATTGATACATTGCAGCATCCTACGGAAAAGAATAAAACGGTACGTCATGCAATCATAACCGGCGAATGTGGTTCCCAGGGACATTATGCTAAGAACAGTCGAATGAAACTTCCGAAGAAGTGGTTAGAGCTATTTGCTGGATATGAAAATGAAAACGAAGGTGTGAACTACAGAATTGCGCCATTCAAGGTCAGCAACAAGTGTTGTCTGTATATGAAGGAGCAGCCCTGCGACAGGTGGGCAAAGGAACATAATAGTTGCCCGTTTTTGGGACTAATGGCCAGCGAGGGAGGTCAGAGGGAGGAGGCACTGACAGACCATGGATGCAACTATTTTGGTAAGACAGTTATTCGTAGCGCACCATTCACGCCATTTTTGCGGCAGAACATATTAATGCTGGCGATAGAGATGGATAAATGGTATCACGAGCACATCGATGTTTTTGAGGAGGCATTTCATGAACAGCCATACGGACGAAATCCAGATGGTAGCCTAAAGGAATATGAGCCGCTGGAGACCATTATTCCAGGAATATATGGAACCATAGAGAGAAAACCGGATGGAACCTTGTACACCACAGGGGCGCAGCGGACCGGGTGTAGCATGTGTGGATTTGGCGTACACATGGAGACGCGGCCACATCGGTTTGACCGGCTCCGGGTACGAAACCCGAAAGAGTGGGAGTTTTGGATGTATCGCTGCTGTACGGACCCAGAGACTGGCGAGAAATTCGGTTGGGGCCGGGTACTGGATTACATCGGCGTTGAGTGGGAGAATATACCGGATGGAGTAGACTTGCCTGGGCAGATGAATTTATAGGAGAGCTGCGACATGAAAAACGAAACAATGACAGTGGACGATATTGAGTGTCCATACTGTGGCAGGGTATTTGATGGCGGTGAGGCAACAAATTATGATACCACATGTGATTTTGTAAACTGCCCTACATGCGATGGCGAGATAGAGGTATTACAGTCTGTAACTTATACTTGTCACCCAGTAAAAAATTAAAATTAATATTTGGAGGATTATGTGGAAGAAAAATGTCTTGATTGTAAATGGTGTGAAATCATTGAGAATGGTGCATATGGATTTTTGGGTGAATCGCTATTGACGTGTGCAATAGATGAAGAAGATACGGAAGATATTTCAGTATGCTTTGAACCGAAAGAAAATTAGCATTTAGCCGCCCACTGCTAAGTGTGGGAGAAAAGAGGAAGACATGATGAAATTAGCGGATACAGTAGAAGGAATGAATAGTGCAGATTACAAAAAGAGATTTATTGCAGAGTATCAGCAGTTAGTTATCAGATACAGAGGATTGGCTAATATGCTGAATAAATGGGACAGGGGAATAGAGCTTGGGTTTGTTCCAACCTGCCCACGAAGTACATATAACATGCAGATTTCTGCCATGACTGATTATATTGCAGTTCTTGAAGCCAGGGCAGTGATGGAGGGTATTGAGTTGGATGCAAGTGCAGCTTCTTGCGATTAAATCGTTATTTTGGAAAGGAGAATCGAAGTGAAAAATATAGACCGCATACGAAGTATGAATGAAAGCGAATTGGCTGAATTTCTGAACGAAGCGTCATTTGACTGCGCAAATAGATGCCCAGATTTTGATTGTGGATGCCTCAGGACGTGTACACATGGTGCAGGAATAGA
>PPYF01525624.1_pt1 | contig 18440 bp, 14 predicted proteins | sample 1559871 | NCBI WGS metagenome assembly PPYF01 (sample SAMN08240021, study PRJNA423297) | Human gut metagenome, whole genome shotgun sequencing project. | reverse complement strand
GGCACGGATTACACGGATTACGCTGTTGCTTTATGCAATCATATTTCTAAAAACCGTGAAATCCGTGTAATCCGTGCCTGATTTGTTATGTATAGGCTTTAGTATATGAAACCGGAATGATGAAGTTTGTTTATTAACCCATTCTCTTATTATTCATCCGTAAGCTCATCATCTATTCCGTCAATCGGCAGAATCTTCTGACTTTCTTCATGTGGTAACTGCTCCACTTGCCGCAGTTTCCGTTCGATGGCACGTGTCCGTTTTCCCATCACTTCTTCCAGTTGGTCTCCGGCGCTTTGCAGGTTCTTCTGTACTTTTTCAAGCAGCCCGCCGAACTTGCCGAATTCTGTTTTGACAGCTCCTAGTACAGTCCAAACCTCGCCGGTACGCTTTTGGATAGCGAGTGTGCGGAATCCCATTTGCAGACTATTCAAGATAGCCCCTAATGTTGTCGGTCCGGTCACAACTATCTTATATTCCTTTTGGAGCGTTTCTACAAGACTTGTCCTTCGGATTACTTCCGCATAAATGCTTTCGAAAGGTAAAAACATAATGGCGAAATCGGTAGTAAAAGGCGGATCTACATATTTGTCATGGATGTCTTTTGCCATCTTCTTGATCGTGCTTTCCAGTTGCTTGCCGGATGATTCCATCAGCGCGGCATCTCCTGCTTCGAAAGCATCGTAATATTGCTCGTATATGTCTTTCGGAAATTTTGCATCAATCGGAAGATAAACGGTGCTGTTGGCATCGTCTTTTCCCGGAAGTTTGATGGCAAATTCTACGAATTCGGTTCCGCTCTTTTTCGTTTTAACGTTAGCGTCATACTGTTCGGGGCTCATCATTTGTTCGAGTAATGCTCCGAGTTGTACTTCACCGAATGTTCCCCGCATTTTTACGTTGCTCAATACTTTTTTCAGTCCGCCGACGTCCTGTGCCAGGGATTTCATCTCTCCGAGTCCCTTTTGTACGTTCTCAAGCTGTGAACGGACGATTTCAAACGACTGGCCGATTCGTTCGTTCAGTGTCTTTTGCAGCTTTTCCTCTACCATCAGGCGCATATCGTCCAGGCGTTTCTCGGTAGATTTTACCAGTGCTTCCTGTTGGCGTGCCATCGTGTCGAATTTCTGGCGTTGTAACTCTCCGCTGGTCATCATGTTTTTGTGCAGGACATCCTGGAGTTGCTGCATATTCTGATTGAGCGTCTGCGTCATTTCCATGCGAAGTTCCCGGATGCTGCGGTTCAGTTCTTCCCGGTTCTCCTGCATCTGTTGGCGCAAAGCTATCTGTAATTGTTCCGCTTGAGTTTGATTGTTGCCTTTTGTCAGTGATAATACCAGCAGGACTATCACTAATACGGCAATTACAATAAGTAGAATCAGTTCCATCAATAGGTTAGAATTTCGTTTCCGGTTTCAGTAATCAGTATCATATTTTCCCATTGGGCGGAGGGTAGTCCGTCGTCGGTGCAAACAGTCCATCCGTCGGCTTCGTCTATAAATACTTCGTAGGTTCCCATATTAATCATCGGCTCGATGGTAAAGGTCATACCGGGTACGATCATCATCCCTGTGCCGCGGCGTCCGAAGTGTTCTACATCCGGCTCTTCATGGAATTTCATCCCCACACCGTGCCCGCAGAGGTCACGGACAACGCTATATCCATTCTTTTCGGCATGTTCCTGAATCGCTGCACCTACATCGCCCAGTTGTTTCCAGGGCTGTGCGGCAGCAATTCCTATTTCCATGCATTCTTTGGTTACCCGAACCAGCTTTTGCATTTCGGGACTTACCTCGCCAATCATAAACATGCGGGATGCATCGGAGAAATAGCCATTGTAAATCGTAGAAACATCCACATTGACAATGTCACCGCTTTTAAGGATTTCGTTTTTGTTCGGTATCCCATGACACACTACATCATTGATACTCGTACAAACGCTTTTCGGAAATCCTTCGTAATTGAGTGGGGCAGGGATGGCTCCATGTCCGGTTGTGAAGTCATAAACCATCACGTCAATCTCTTCGGTGGACATTCCTTCACGGATATTTTCTGAGATATAATCCAACAATGCTGTATTGATTTTGGCACTTTCACGAATTCCTTCCAATTGCTCGGGCGTACGAAGCACTTTACGTGGTGGAAGCTTATATCCTTGTTTTCTATATTTCTGTATTTTCTCTTCTACTGCTGCCGGATAATTGGAGGGGGTAAACCGGAATCCCTTGATAAAATTCTTCATTATTATAGGATGTTTTTTTAATCGTTCTACAAAGGTAGAGAATAAAATGGAAGATACGTTTGCTTGGCTTCTAAAACTTTTCTGTCTTTACGGCAAGATGACATCCAGTAGTTGCCGTTCTGCTTTAGCAAGAGAAGCTAGGGAAAAGTCAGAAGAATAGGTGAAATCGCCGTTGGCCAACGGCAAATTCATCGTTGGCCAACCATGAATTCATCGTTGGCCAACGGTGAAAATGGTAAGAATGGATAGAAAAAGTAGTAGTATTTACCATTCATATGAAACACTGACTTGTGGTATCCATTCCCATCTTTTTCTTATAGCATTGTATTGATATTGCATACCGGTTTTAATCTTCCAGTTTTTGTTTATTCTCAAAACAATGTTGCTTCCTAGTTGGGTTGGCTCAACTTCGGAAGGTAGTCCCCGGTGTTTTCGGGTATCAAGATTTTGCGTACCATATATATTGAGTGACCATTTTTTTGAGAATTTATAGTCAATAAGAGTTTGGATCTGGAAGTTGTTTGGACTTTCTGCAAAGTTACTTTTGCTATGCAGAATAATATTCTTGTTTATTTTAAAAAAAGAATAAGTGGGTAAAAAGGTAGAAGCAGGTGGCCTGTAGAGTATGTTATTGGTATTAATGGATGGCTTTGAAAAGATTGTAGAAGATTTTATAGTTGGTAATGTTAAATCAAAATCTGTAAACGGCTTTGGAGAATACGTTCCTTGCTCTGTTGCTTCAATGAGTTTTCTGTTTATTATAATTTCTTGGTCGGAGTCTAATATTTGCTGTAGTTTCAATGAGTCCTTCTTACTCCATTCTTGTCCTGCGACAGATAAAGGGAGTAATGATAGGCAAAGAATCATCAACTGATATTTTTGAATGTCCATACAGTGTTGTGCTAGTAAAGTTTACTGTATGGACGATGGAGAATAGGAAATGCTGCTACAAATGATAAATGAATAGTAATTATTTCACAAAATATGGGAATACTTTTCTTTTTTTATTTGGACAGTTTTCTGATTACGGGGGGATTCTTTATTAAGTTGTTGCTTTAAATACCGGTTGTATTTTCTGAATCTCCGATTCAAAGCCGAACCAGTATCCATGTTCTTCTTCGTCGGTGGGAAGAAAGCATAGACGTAGATTTTCACGATATGAACCGTATATTACTTCCCAACTTTCGGGAGGAACTTGCCGTTTGGTTCTTACTCTTTCGGCAGGGGCTTTCTTCAAGGACATTCCTGCTTCTATCCATGCGATGCTGACTTGCGTCAAGTAATCAGGGTATTGATTTTTACAAAAATCGTATAGAATCAATCCTCTTCTTTCCAAACTTAAAGGAGTGTCGATGACATCTGTTTGCACCAAATGGTTGAGGAATTCATGTAAGAAAGAAGGATTCTCCAAAATTAGTGTCCGGGTAATGCTTTGCCAGGTAGGAGTATTGTAAAATCCGTCTAAAAGGCGGGACAGATAATGTGCTGTCTGTAACTCATCTACTGATATTTCACGGGTTTGCAGTACTTCGTACGGTGGGAGTGGCGAGTATTGGATGCCTAGTTCTTTTGCTCTTCTTCGCATTTCAGTGCCGGGAAGTAGCTTCAGAGATTCCAGTTGGATTTCTCCTGCGCCATATTCTGCCAAGGTGTGTACATCTTCGAATATCTCGGATAAGTGATAGAGTGGGAGTCCTGCTATCAGGTCGGCATGCGTCTCCATGTTTTTTAGGGAGCAGAGATATTTCAATCCTTCAAGGGCATCGGACAGCTTTCCGATGCGTCGGCTTTGTTGTAGGACAGACTCTTTTAAACTCTGGATGCCGGCTTCCAGATGTAATAAACCTTTAGGGAGAACGGATAATTCCTTTTTAAGTTCTTTGGAAAGGAGAGCCGGATGGATTTCAAGATGGAAACAGATGTCCGGATAGTTGCGGAACAGATCGAGTAATTCTTTAGCACGCTTATTGTTGTAATTAAAGGTACGGTCGAGAACACGTACATTCTTGATGCCATGTTGATGAATATCGTTCAGACGTTCACGGATAGCTTCCAGAGGAATGGTGCGGACAGGCTTTTCACCGCCACTGACACAAAAAGCACAGGTGTTGAAACATCCGCGGGTCGTTTCAAGCTGTACGAAAGGCTTGCTCCAGTTGAAGAAACGGCTCTTTTCTGGTGAGATGAGTTGTGAGAAATTCATGACACGGGCAATGCCGTTATCCTGATATTGATTCGTCTCATCAATGTAGCAAAGTCCGGTTACGGATTTCCATGCTTGCTTTGGGTGATTCCATACTTTAAGCCATTGAGGAAATACTTCTTCACCTTCGCCGCGGAATACTCCGCTGACAAATTTATTTTTGATTAAAAAGTCTTCGTTATCTCCTAAAAACTCGGGACCGCCAAGTACGACACAAGATTGGGGAAGTAATGCTTTTGCACGTGAAACAATATGTAATAGTTGTTCGTGGTTAAATAACCAATTGGTAGCTGCAATGATGTCCGGTTGATGGTGATAGATTTGTTTGACAACGTTACCTATGTTCTCGTTGATTGTTGCGGAAACCATACACCATTCGATAGTGATGTCATTTGCTATTTGTGCATGTAGGGCGGGTAATGCCAAAGATGAATGGGCGTATGAACTATTTAAATCAAGCCAAAGAAGTTTCATGTGAAAATTTTAATATTATGTGGCAAAGGTACAAAAAACTTATGGCTTGCTGCCTATAGTGAATAAAAAACGCTAATTTTGTGCATAATTCATATTTCAGCAGAAAACAAAAACTTTGAGTCTCTTATATTTGTTTTAAGAAAGAGATTGTTTTTGTGAAAACGAAATTATATATTTGTATCAATAAACGCAAAAAACTAGATAATTATGAAAATGATTAAGAGATATGCAGGTATCTTGATGATGCTGACCTTGTTGGTTGGCTTTACTTCGTGTGAAAGTGAAGAAGAAACAGAATTTAATCTGCCGGGTACATGGTATACCAATGAAGAAATAGATTTTGATTCATATACTTGGGGGAGAGGTACGGTAATGACTTTTAATGCGAGGAATCAAGGAACAATTGGTTCGGTGGGTGATCCGAATTATTTGGTTTTTGAATGGGAGTGGATTAACGAAGGATATAATTCGATGGAATTATATTTCTATGATAGTCGTAGTTATGCATACATTTGGGGAGCAGAAGCAACCGGTAGGACATTTAGTGGAACATGGTATAACACTTGGCAAGACTATAGAGATAGAGTGAATGGTCAGCCATTTTATATGCGTCGTCAATAAAACAATGAGATAGTAGAATATAAAAAATAAGGCCGGAATCAATAAGAAAATGATTCTGGCCTTATTTTTTATCAACCCTATTTCTTCAAAAACAACTTCTTGAAATCTGCCGGATAAGGAGTCTCAAACTCCATCAAGTCCCTCGTCACCGGATGATAAAAACAAAGTTTGAAAGCATGAAGGGCTAATCGTCCGATAGGATTCGAATAGTTTTCTCCACCGTATCTTCCATCACCGATAATCGGATGACCTAACCCTTGCATATGTACACGAATCTGATTCTTGCGGCCTGTTTCCAAATCAAGTTCCAACAAAGAATATCCGTTCGCACGTTTGATTGTCTTGTAATGTGTGATTGACTTCGAACCACCATCGTCATATTCGCTGGAACTGACATACAAAGTCTTGTCTGTCAACCAAGATACTACCGTATCATAATCCTTCTCCATATTTCCTTCCACTACGGCTACATATCTGCGGTCGGTCACTATCTCTTGCCAATTGTCACGCAAAATTTGCTGTGTCTTTTCATTTTTTGCAAACATCATCAAACCGGAAGTATCTCTATCCAGGCGGTGAACGATGAATACACGGAATTGGCGACCGGAACGCTGTACATATTCATTAAGTATGGTGTAAGCGGTACGCTCCTTCTGACGTTCCGTATTGACGGATAAGAGTCCTTGCGTCTTTTCAATGACGATAATATAGGCATCTTCATACACAATCTTCAGCAATCTGTTGCTAAATTCTTTCTTTCCTTTTACCTTGCTGATTTGCACTTTCATTCCTGCTTGAAGCGGGAAATTAAATTGCGTAGTGATTACATTGTCTACAAGCACCACTCGTTTGCTCAACAAAGCCTTCAGTTTCGTGCGACTTGCATCCGGCATTTTAGCAGCCAGGAAATCCATGAGTTCCATCGGCTCTTTGACTGCGTAGTTCGTATATTGGGCGCGTGCTTTTTCTGCAAGCGTCTTTCTCGGTCTTTTTTCCATTCTTTTCTCTTTTATCGAAGTTCTAGCAATACTACATTCTCCACATGATGAGTATGGGGGAACATATCTACAGGTTGCACAGCTTTCACTTTATATTTGCCGTCGAGTAATTGCAAGTCGCGTGCCTGGGTAGCAGGATTACAGCTTACATAAACAATCCGTTTAGGTTCGGCGAATAAAATGACGTCAACCACATCCTGATGCATACCTGCGCGGGGTGGGTCTGTGATGATAACATCCGGGCGTCCGTGCTGATTGATGAAATCCTGCGTCAGCATATCCTTCATGTCACCGGCATAGAACAAAGCGTTTTTAATATCATTGATTTCCGCGTTAACCTTTGCGTCTTCAATGGCTTCCGGTACATATTCGATACCAATCACTTGGCGTGCCTGTCGTGAAACGAAGTTGGCAATCGTTCCTGTTCCGGTATAAAGGTCGTACACCAGTTCATTTCCGGTCAGTCCGGCAAAGTCACGGGTTATCTTATATAGATTGTATGCCTGTTCCGAATTAGTCTGATAGAACGATTTCGGTCCGACTTTGAAACGCAGTCCTTCCATCTCCTCAAAGATGTGATCCATTCCTTTAAATACGTGCACATCCAAATCGTTGATTGTATCGTTGCACTTATTATTAATAATGTATAATAGAGAAGTAATTTCCGGGAAAGAGTCAGCGATGAACTGAAGCAGTTGCTTGAACAGTTCCATTTCGTGATCTTCTGTGATCTTGCAAATCACAATAACCATCAATTCGCCTGTCGAAGAAGTGCGGATAATCATATTCCGCAGCATACCTTCCTGTGAGCGCAGATTGATAAAGGAATAATCGTGCTCGTAAGCATAATCACGTACCGCGTTACGGATACGGTTGGATATATCGTCCTGCAACCAGCATTTCTCGATAGCCAGCACCTTGTCGAACGCACCCGGAATATGGAAACCTACCGCATTCATCTGATCGTACTTCACATCCTGGCGCACTTCTTCGTTTGTCAACCAACGTTTGTTGGAAAAAGTGAACTCCAGTTTGTTTCTGTACCATTCAGTTTTTGCCGAACCAAGAATCGGGGAGATTTCAGGCAGCTCGATTTTCCCGATACGTTTCAGGTTATCTTCCACTTGCTGCTGCTTATATCTGATTTGTTCCGCGTAGGGGAGCACTTGCCATTTGCAGCCGCCGCATACGCCATAGTGTTGGCAGAAAGGAACGGCGCGATTGGGCGATAGTTCATGAAACTTCACCGCTTCTGCTTCGGCATATTTATTCTTTTTACGCTTGATCTGAAGGTCTACGACGTCACCCGGCACTACGTAGGGGACAAAAATTACCAGGTCGTTTACTTTTGCGATGGCTTTTCCTTCGGCAGCCACATCCATGATTGTTACCTTCTCTAATAAGGGAAGCTCTTTTTTCTTTCTTGCCACTTTTACACCAGTCTAATAATTACTCTGCAAAAGTAGGTATTTTTTTTGGAAAAATTTCGTGTCTGTAGAAATATTCCAGATTGTAATGTCGAAATTGCATTTTGATAGAAAGTTTTTTCGCAAAAAGTTTTCTGGTTTACGAAATATCCTTAGATTTGCGAACAGAAGATAATCATAATGTAACTTTAAACACAGTATTATGGATAAAAAAAGAGTTTATACCTTTGGTAATGGTCAGGCAGAAGGAAAGGCTGACATGAAGAATTTGCTAGGTGGTAAAGGTGCCAATCTTGCCGAAATGAATTTAATCGGAATTCCAGTCCCTCCCGGATTCACAATAACTACAGATGTTTGTACGGAATACAACACGTTAGGACGTGACAAAGTGGTTGAGTTACTCAAAGATGAAGTAGTAAAAGCTATCTCTAATGTAGAGGGCTTGATGAAATCAAAATTTGGTGACATTGAAAATCCTTTGTTGGTGTCTGTACGTTCCGGTGCCCGCGCATCTATGCCGGGTATGATGGATACTATCCTGAACCTGGGTCTGAATGACGAAGTGGTGGAAGGTATTATCCGTAAGACAGGTAACGCACGCTTTGCATGGGATTCTTACCGCCGCTTTGTACAGATGTACGGTGACGTGGTATTGGGTATGAAGCCTACCAATAAGGAAGATATCGACCCGTTCGAAGCAATCATCGAAGAGGTGAAAGAATCGAAAGGTGTGAAACTCGACAACGAGTTGGAAGTGGAAGACCTGAAAGAACTCGTGAAGAAATTTAAGGCTGCCGTAAAAGAACAGACAGGAAAAGATTTCCCGACTTGTGCATACGAACAGCTTTGGGGTGCCATCTGCGCAGTATTCGATTCATGGATGAATGAACGTGCTATCCTTTACCGTAAGATGGAAAGTATTCCTGATGAATGGGGAACAGCCGTAAACGTTCAGGCGATGGTATTCGGTAATATGGGTGAGACATCGGCAACCGGTGTTTGTTTCTCACGGGATGCCGGTACGGGTGAAGACCTTTTCAATGGTGAATACCTGATTAACGCGCAAGGTGAAGACGTAGTGGCAGGTATCCGTACTCCGCAACAGATCACTAAGATCGGTTCTCAACGCTGGGCTCAACTGGCCGGAGTAAGCGAAGAAGAACGCGCAGAAAAATATCCTTCTATGGAAGAAGCTATGCCGGAAATCTACAAAGAACTGGATGCGCTTCAGACTAAACTGGAAAATCACTATAAAGATATGCAGGACATGGAGTTCACCGTACAGGAAGGTAAACTTTGGTTCCTTCAGACACGTAACGGTAAGCGTACAGGTGCTGCCATGGTGAAAATTGCTATGGATTTGCTTCGTCAAGGTATGATTGATGAAAAGACAGCTTTGATGCGTGTTGAGCCGAATAAGCTGGACGAATTGCTTCACCCTGTATTTGATAAGGAGGCTTTAAAGAAAGCTAAAGTCCTGACTCGCGGTCTTCCGGCTTCTCCGGGTGCTGCAACCGGTCAGATTGTATTCTTCGCCGACGACGCTGCCGAATGGCATGCTGCCGGAAAGCGTATAGTGATGGTTCGTATCGAAACTTCTCCTGAAGACTTGGCAGGTATGGCAGTTGCCGAAGGTATCCTGACAGCTCGTGGCGGTATGACTTCTCATGCTGCTGTGGTTGCCCGTGGTATGGGTAAATGCTGTGTGTCGGGTGCAGGTGCATTGAATATTGATTATAAAGGCCGTACGGTAGAAATTGATGGTGTAGTGCTGAAAGAAGGCGATTACATCTCTCTGAACGGAAGTACGGGTGTCGTATATAATGGTAAGGTGGAAACGCAGGCTGCCGAACTTTCCGGTGATTTTGCCGAATTGATGACGTTGGCTGATAAATATACCCGTCTGCAAGTACGCACCAATGCGGATACTCCTCATGATGCGGAAGTAGCCCGTAATTTCGGTGCGATAGGTATCGGTCTTTGCCGTACGGAACATATGTTCTTTGAAGGTGAGAAGATTAAGGCTATGCGTGAAATGATTTTGGCGGAAGATGCCGAAGGACGTCGGAAAGCGTTGGCTAAGATTCTTCCATACCAGCAGGCTGACTTTAAAGGTATCTTCAAGGCAATGGCAGGATGTCCGGTGACTGTACGTCTGCTCGATCCTCCTTTGCATGAGTTCGTTCCTCACGATTTGAAGGGACAGCAGGAAATGGCGGATACAATGGGCGTAAGTCTGCATTATATCCAGCAACGTGTAGAATCCTTGTGCGAACACAACCCGATGTTGGGTCACCGTGGTTGCCGTTTGGGAAATACATATCCTGAAATTACGCAGATGCAGACACGTGCTATTCTGGGTGCTGCATTGGAATTGAAGAAAGAAGGAGTGGAGACACACCCGGAAATCATGGTTCCGTTGACCGGTATCTTATATGAATTCAAGGAACAGGAAAACGTGATCCGCACAGAAGCTGCGAAGTTGTTCGAAGAGTTGGGAGACAGCATTGACTTCAAAGTAGGTACAATGATTGAAATCCCGCGCGCAGCTTTGACAGCCGACCGCATTGCTTCTTCTGCTGAATTCTTCTCATTCGGAACAAATGACTTGACGCAGATGACCTTCGGTTATTCTCGTGACGATATTGCTTCCTTCCTTCCTGTTTATCTGGAAAAGAAGATTTTGAAAGTAGACCCGTTCCAGGTGCTCGACCAAAATGGTGTGGGACAACTGGTACGTATGGCAACAGAAAAAGGCCGTGCTATCCGCCCGGATTTGAAATGCGGTATTTGTGGTGAACATGGTGGTGAACCTTCTTCAGTGAAGTTCTGCCACAGAGTGGGCTTGAACTACGTTAGTTGTTCTCCATTCCGCGTGCCCATCGCAAGACTGGCGGCGGCGCAGGCAGCCATTGAGGGATAGCTAAATACACTGGTTAGGTACTTAACTATCTGATAAATAGGCTGTGGATACTTGTAAAAGTATTTGCAGTCTATTTTATTTTGTATAAACCGAAGTTGTGTATTTTATAAAAAACTAACTAAAAAGTTGTTTTAATGAAAAAAGGGTTATACTTTTGCACCCCGGAAACGGATCTAAATGGGGTCTAATGGTATAATTTTAAAAAAAAGAAGATGAAAAAGAGTTTATTATTGGTAGTTATCATGCTGGTAGCTATCGCTGTAAAAGCACAAGACATTTACGTAGGCGGATCTTTGAACGTTTGGCGTAACAGCACAGGCAACACTACATCATTTAAAGTTGCTCCGGAAATCGGATATAACTTTAATAAAACATGGGCGTTGGGTGCCGAATTGAATTATTCACATGAGTATAACGAAGGCCTAACTGCCAATGCGGTATCTGTAGCTCCGTACGTTCGTTGGTCTTATTATCAGAACAGTGCTGTTCGCCTGTTTATGGACGGAACTGCTGCTCTCGGCTTTGTGAAAATCAAAGATGGTGATACCAGCAAAGCAGGACAGATCGGTATCAGACCGGGTATTGCTGTGAAACTGAACAAGCATTTCTCTTTTGTTGCTAAGTATGGTTTTCTGGGCTATCGTAGAAACATTAATACTTCCGGAGATTCTTTCGGTCTTAAACTGAGTAGCGAAGACTTGTCATTTGGCTTCCACTACGAATTCTGATAAGAAAAACCGAACAAAAAATAGGAAAGGGAGTTCTCTAAAATAGGGAATTCCCTTTCTTTATGTATAAACTCTATAATTTACGCATTTGTTAACGAAAAAGTTGTTTAATACGAATTACAATTATACATTTGCATTGTTAAATAATGAGGAAGTATGATCCTTGAATATTAATTTAAAACTTTAAAATTATGAAGAAGAGTGTCTTATTTGTATTATTTGCACTGATTTCAGTAGCAGGTTTCTCTCAGATTACAGGTTGGAATGCCAAGGTTGGTATGAACTTTAGTAATTATACAGGTGATCTTGATTTGAATGCCAAAGTTGGTTTCAAACTTGGTGGTGGTTTTGAATATGCTTTTGATGACACATGGTCATTGCAACCTTCTTTGTTTCTGACTGGTAAAGGTGCTAAGAAAGATGAAGTTACAATCAATGCTTATTATCTGGAATTACCAGTAATGGCGGCGGCTCGTTTCAATGTAGCTGATAATACGAATCTTGTGGTTAATGCAGGGCCATATTTTGCATGTGGTGTTGCAGGAAAAACGAAAGCTGATATGGGTAATGTGGAATATAAGGAAGATACTTTCGGTGATGATGCTTTGAAGCGTTTTGATGCAGGCCTTGGCGTTGGAGTAGCATTGGAATTTGGCAGAATCATTGCAGGCTTGGATGGTCAATTTGGTTTGGTAGATGTACAGAAAATGGGTAATCCTAAAAACATGAACTTCTCTATTGTTGTAGGATATAAGTTCTGATAACAGTATATAGCAAAAGAAAGCCGTTGCAGAAGATGATTCGCAACGGCTTTTTTATTATTGAGTGAATAAGATTAATAAATATAAGTTCTTCTTTTTAATCCGACAACTTCTTCAACTTTTTGAAATGTTCAATCACCGCCAGATAATTCTGATCCGAGCAGGCATCAAACCTGTTCCAAAGATCACCCAATACGACAGCCCCTCCAAAACCGAAATCTTTAATTTCCAGTAGGTTGTCTTCATTGATACCCCCCAATGCCATGACTTTGGAATCAATGATTTTGGCCTTTTGAGCTTCACGCAATTCTTCGGCAGTATATGTTGAATAGTAATTCACTTTAGAGATACTGTCATAAATAGGACTCATGAAGACATAATCATAGAAATGCTTTCTATTTTTCACTTCTTCGACAGAATGGCAGGAGCAACTGACGTGTCCCGCATAGTCATGCGGCTCTTTCGGATTTCTAGCATTCAGGTGAATCCCCATCAGGTTGAACTCCTCCTTTAGATAAAAATGTTCGTGCGTGACAATGCGGCGGTGATATTTTTCCGGGATAAGAGTCAGTAATCGTTCTGAATACATGGCCGGAGTTTCCGGTTTTCTAAGATGTAGAATGTCCAGGCCCTCTTCGAAAAGAGCAGTAATAATCTTATCTTCTTCAACGAAGAAAGTGGGTGTGGTGACTACAATTAATTTCATTTCCTTTGTTAACTTGGATTGTTTAGCAAAGTTAGTGATTAACTATATCAGAAACCAACGTTTATAGTGAAAATTTGTTAGATTGCAATGTCCGCAAGTCAATAGTCCATAGTTCACCTGCCAAAACATCGCCAAATCCACCAATAACTTTCAGAACTTCCGTTGCTTCAATGCTTCCTACGACGGCGGGAGTAATCCCCATTACACCTTTTGGCGGCGGTGGCATTCGCTTCATTTCTTCCTCGTCAGGATAGAGATTGCGGTAACTTTTCTTCCGTTTTCCGAAATTGAATACCGAAACTTGTCCTTCAAAACCGCAGATGGCACCGTATATATACGGCTTTCCCTGTTCGATGCAAATGTCATTAATCAGATAACGTGTGGCGAAGTTATCGCAACCATCCACGACCATATCATATTCCCTGATAATATCACGAGCATTATCTTCTGTCAGTCGGGTAGAGTAGGACTGTACCTTGATTTCACTGTTAAGGGCGGATAGTCGCTCCGCTGCACATACTGCCTTGGACTTACCCAGCTCTTTCTCGGAATAGAGTACTTGCCGTTGCAGATTGCTGATACTTACCACGTCATCATCCACCAACCCGATACAGCCTACACCGGCACCCGCCAGGTAGAGGGCGATGGGAGAGCCTAAACCTCCCACGCCTACTATAAGAACTTTGGCATCCAACAACTTTTTCTGACCTTCTTCTCCGATTTCGGGAAGAATCATTTGTCTGTCGTACCGCATCCGTTTATCTTTTAAAATCGAAAGACTGATCCCAATCTTTCCAAACAGGCTCACGGCCTAGCTTTCTCAAATCACGTTCAACCTCCACCGCTTTCCGTTCATCGCTGACATGAAATTGTTCCAGTGTCTGTGGATAACTGTAATATCCTCCCGGCTCTGTTTTACTTTCCGCACTCATAGTCGTTACACCCAGTGTAGCCATATTATTCCGGATTTCAGCACTTTCGCGGGTAGAATAAGAGATGTCCACATCATGGTCGAAGATACGCATGGCGAATGTCAGTTGAGCCAGTTCCCGGTCGTTCATGATTACGTTCGGTTGGAAACCGCCATTCTCCGACGGGCGCATGCGCGGGAAGTTGACGCTGTATTTTGTTTTCCAGTAATGTTTTTGCAGATAACGCAGATGATAAGCCATCATGGTGACATCCGTCCGCCATTCTTCCAGTCCGATCAGGACACCCATACCAATCTTGTGCACACCAGCCTGTCCCATACGGTCGAAGCCATCTACGCGCCATTCAAATTTAGACTTCATGCCTCTTGGATGATACGTCTTGTAATTTGACTTATTATAAGTCTCCTGGAAACAAACCACTCCGTTCAGTCCATGATCCGTCAGTTCCTTATATTCTTCTACCTTAAGCGGCATCACCTCAATTTGCAGATTGCTGAAATAAGGCTTTGCCAAATCCAGTGCACGGGCGATGTACGGAACTCCAGCTGCCGCAGGATTCTCACCCGTCACGAGCAGAAGATTCTCGAAAGGAGCCAATCGCTTGATAGCCTTGTATTCATTGATTATTTCTTCCTCTGTCAGTATCGTTCTTTTCATCGGGTTACTGATGTGAAAACCACAATAGACACAGGAATTGGTACATGAATTAGTCAGGTAGAGCGGCACAAACATAGAGATTGTCTTGCCGAACCGTTCCATTGTATATTTTTGGCTAAGGCGTGCCATCACTTCCAGATAAGGAGTGGCGGCAGGTGAAATCAGCGCCATAAAGTCGTTGACGTCCAAATGTTCTTTCTTACCTAATGCACGGCGTACATCGGCATCAGTTTTGGTATAGATGGCTTTTGTCGTCTCTTCCCAGGGTATTTTTTCTAATTCGTCAGAGAACATTCTTATTAAATTAAAAATTAAAAATTGAGAATTGAAAAATGAGGTTGAGAGGTTGTCAGAACCTTTTTCCTCTTTTTACTTCTTACTCTTTTTTAAGTCACGTGATAATCGCATCGCACAGAAGTTGGGCCCGCACATCGTACAATATTCCCCGTCGATGTGGTGTCCTGCACGGAAATAAGTCTGTGCCCGTTCCGGGTCGAGTGACAAGTCGAACTGGTCTTTCCAACGGAACTCATAACGTGCTTTGCTCAGTGCGTTGTCACGTACCTGTGCACCCGGATGCCCTTTGGCAAGGTCGGCGGCATGAGCGGCTATCTTGTAGGTGATAACTCCTACACGGACATCTTCTTTGTCCGGCAGGGCAAGATGCTCCTTCGGAGTCACATAACAAAGCATTGCCGTACCCAGCCATCCGATTTGTGCAGCACCGATAGCGGAAGTGATATGGTCGTATCCCGGAGCAATATCCGTCACCAACGGGCCGAGCGTGTAGAACGGTGCATCGTGGCACTTCTCAATCTGACGTTCCATATTCTCTTTAATCTTGTGCATCGGCACATGCCCGGGGCCTTCGATAAATGCCTGGACATTCTTGTCCCAGGCGCGAAGTACCAGTTCCCCCATCGTATCCAGTTCTGCAAACTGAGCTTCATCGTTGGCATCATAGATAGAACCCGGACGAAGTCCGTCTCCCAAAGACACCGCTACATCATACTCTGCCAGAATATCGCAAATATCATCGAAGTGATCATACAAGAAACTCTCCTGGTCATGCACCAGGCACCATTTACTCATAATACTTCCCCCGCGGCTGACAATACCACACAGGCGATTATCGGCAAGGTGTACATTATGGCGGCGGATACCTGCATGAATCGTAAAGTAATCCACTCCCTGCTCGCATTGTTCAATCAAAGTATCCCGGTAGATTTCCCATGTCAGGTCGTCCACTACACCGTTTACTTTTTCAAGCGCCTGATAGATAGGAACCGTGCCGACCGGAACGGGGCAATTGCGGATAATCCACTCGCGTGTCTCGTGGATATTTTCTCCCGTAGAGAGATCCATCAAAGTATCACCGCCCCATTTGCAACTCCACAATGCTTTTTCCACTTCTTCGTCAATGCTCGAAGTAGTAGCAGAATTTCCGATATTCGTGTTGATTTTTACCAGAAAATTGCGTCCGATAATCATCGGTTCAGCTTCCGGGTGATTGATATTGGCAGGCAGTACGGCACGTCCTTCCGCAATCTCCCGGCGGACAAATTCAGGGGTGATATGGCTTTTTATTCCCAATTCCTCACAGTTCATATTCTCACGGATAGCCACATACTCCATTTCGGGAGTGATGATACCTCTTTTGGCATACGCCATTTGGGTGATAGCTTCCCCTTTTTTCGCACGATAAGGCAGGGCGATATGTTCAAAACGCAGGTGGTCGAGACTCTTGTCATCCCGTCTCATGCGTCCGTATTCGGATGTAATTTCGGGAAGTTGTTCCACATCACCGCGACCTACAATCCATTCTTCGCGCATTCGCGGCAAACCTTTTTTAAGGTCGATACTCATATCCGTGTCGCTGAACGGACCGCTGGTGTCATATACATATACTTCGGGATTCGGTGTCGCAATCTTTTCTTCGCCTTCAAAACTGACGCTGGGCACTTGTTCCACTTTCCGCATGGCTACACGGATATTCGGATAAAGTTTGCCGGGTAAATATACTTTTTGAGAGCGGGGAAATTTTATTCTTTGTTCCATAATTGTTTTTTTAGTAGTCAGCTACTCATTCATATTATTTATCCAGGAAAGCAGTCAGAGGTGAGCTTGCTTCGGCTATAAAGTTGTCCGCTTGCAATCCTAATCCCGCTTCGTAAGCCCGTCTTCCGGCTTCGGTGGCAGCTTTGAAAGCCTTTGCCATCTCTACTGGGTTTCCGGCAACGGCGATTGCCGTATTTACCAATACGGCAGAAGCACCCAGTTCCATTGCTTCGGCAGCATGGCTTGGCGCGCCGATACCGGCATCCACTACAACGGGGATACCCGCCTGCTCGATAATGATTTGCAGGAACTCTTTAGTTTGCAATCCCTTATTCGTGCCAATCGGAGCACCGAGAGGCATGACGGTAGCTGCGCCTGCTTCTTCCAGACGTTTGCAGAGCACAGGGTCTGCCTGGCAATAGGGCAATACGACAAAGCCCAGTTTTACCAGTTCTTCCGTAGCCTTCAATGTTTCGATGGAGTCGGGAAGCAGATAACGGGGATCGGGATGTATTTCCAGTTTCAGCCAGTTTGTACCGAACGCTTCACGCGCCATCTGTGCGGCAAAAACAGCTTCTTCCGCATCACGTACACCGGAAGTATTGGGCAATAACTGGATATTCGGATGGATAATATGTTTCAGCATGTCGTCCTCTTTATTGTCCATGTCGATACGTTTCATGGCAACCGTCACCATTTCTGTGCCTGAAGCCAGAATGGACTGTTCCATTACTTCATTGGAATTGAATTTTCCTGTTCCCAGGAAAAGGCGTGAGTTAAATTCACGTCCTGCAATTACTAACTTTTCCATGTCTTTGGGAATTTAGAATGATAGATGTTGATTTATGAATTACTTAGAATTTTTCGTGTTTCCTCTACCGGATTTTCAGCCCGGAGAATCGTGCCGGACATGGCAATCCCGTTGACTCCTGTGCGGAGAATATCAGGAATATCCTCGTTCGTGATTCCACCGATAGCCACTACGGGCAGTTCGATATTCGCTTCCTTCATTTGGGAAAGGATGGACGAATATCCTTCCAAGCCCAGTACAGGGCTCAGGTTCTTCTTGGTAGTAGTGAACCGGAAAGGCCCGATGCCGAGATAGTCGGCTCCGGCGCGATAATGCTGCACGACGTCTTCGAATGTATTTGCCGTGCCGCCGATAATAAAGGCTTCTCCGAGCATTTGCCTTGCCTGGTCGATAGGCATATCCTTTTTACCCAGGTGCACGCCGTCCACTTCCAGTTTTTTGACCAGTTCGACGTGGTCATCGAGAATTAAAACCGCTTCGTACTCTTTACAAAGCGGTTTCAGTTGCAGTGCCACCGCTTCCACTTCCTCGAGAGAAGCATCCTTCATGCGTAGTTGAATCCATTTGCACCCGCCTTCGAGTGCCATACGTGCCGATTCGAAGTATGAATACCGTTCGGTCTGATGCGTGATAAATTGTAGACTGACCATCACTTTATCCTCCGCATGCTGCCTTGATAATTACCAGGTTATCATTCTCATGCAGCATGAAATGCTCCCACTCGGTGCGGGGAATCATTTTGTTGTTTACGGCGATAGCAATCCCCTGAACCTGAAGTTCGAGTTGTGCTGTCAGTTGTGTAAGGGTAGAGTCGGGAATCATTTCCACCTCTTTGTTGTTCACTTGTACTTTCATTGTCCTATCAGAATAAATAAGTTGAAAGTAAATACAAAGAGCGT
>PPYF01267973.1_pt1 | contig 18443 bp, 18 predicted proteins | sample 1559871 | NCBI WGS metagenome assembly PPYF01 (sample SAMN08240021, study PRJNA423297) | Human gut metagenome, whole genome shotgun sequencing project. | reverse complement strand
ATCGTAACGCATGGCAATCCTGCGCCAGTCCTTGAGGCGACCGAACATAATCTCAATTTTGTGTCTCTGCCTGTAAAGGGTTTTATCATAGTATACGGGCTGCTTCCGGTACATCGGGAAAGAGCCCTTTTTTGAGCAGACTTGTAGCGGTTCGGTGAGCTTTAAGATATGTGGTGTCAATCATTAATCGACCATCATTGCCCGCCGCTTCTGCAAGCTCTGCTGCGACTCCAGTGCACAAAGCGGTTATACAGAGTTTTATAAGGGCCATACTCACGAGGAGTATCCTTCTATTGTAGGCCATACCTGATGACATAAATGATTCCGCTGAGAACTCTCAGGCCATCGACGCGTGAAATGCTATGTGAACGAGGAAAGAATGGCTTGATGCGTTCAAGCTGTTCTGTGGAAAGATAGAAAAGTTGGCTCATTGCACCCTCCATGAGCACAACTAACCAATTTTTTATTTTTTACAATTAATGAGTCCTGAGCCTAACTTCTTTCCCTGGTGGTGTTCAGGCTACTCTTGTAACAGAAGGGCAAAAAACGCCTCTTGTAGGTTCTTGTAACGTCACAGGAACCAACACTCCGGGATCTCGTGCGAAGGTCTATTTTTCTTCACATATTGATGCGGAGCACCTGCTTCGTCTTTATTAGCGAATTAATAAATCCAGTTATGGCAAAGTAGCAATAAAACTGCACACGGGAGAAAAGAACGGGCCGAATATTCTGTCTCGTGACATGGTAAGGGCATTTCAAGCTCAGATTCCGGACAGCAGCATAGTGGAAACCAATACATTGTATCAGGGGGATCGCCATACAACGGAGTCACACCGTGAAACGCTCAAGGTCAATGGTTGGACATTCTGCCCTGTTGACATCATGGATGTCCAAATCGCTCTGACGCCGGATTGTCCGGCTTCAGGGCTTTTTTTGTGGCCTTCGCTCCGGCGAAGGGCGGTTTTTTTAAGGAGGATGCAGTCATGACGTTGTCAAAAGGTGCCGTCGGCATCTGGTCAACAAGTACCGCGCCGTATTGAAAAAGTGCCATCTGATGAACGTGTTCGGTTCTGCTCATCATGGGCGGGGCAGGGATGGCTGAGGCCACCCGGACTGTACTCAATTCTGGCGATACGATTCTGGCGATACGATGTCACAACCCGGTGAAACTATTTGGGGTGAGTTAACTATAGAGAATGGAGCCATTTACGCCGTTAATAACGTGGCAATGCTGACATTGACCGGTTCAACGTATGTCAACAATAGTATCAGCGCTAGTGGCGGCGTTCTTATGGGAACAAAAAATACTTCCGTTCTTAACGTCGACTCTACTCATTTTACAAACAATAAGGAAAAAATGACCGCGGTGCTATCGCCAACTATGGATATTTGACAGTATCGGGCAGTACATTTGAGGGCAACAGCGCGCAGATAGGATCTGATGGCTCGTATGTTAGCGACCCGAGTGATTTGGGCGGTGGTGCTATCGGCATCGGTTCCGGCTCCCATGTTTCCATTTCCGACTCCACGGTTACCCAAAATATCTCTGGTAAGAACCGCGGTGCCATTGCTCCCCGTAAGTTTTATGGCGCATATGATACCGATTTTTCAGACGTCAAGCTGCCGATAACGAAAAGCACATTCAGCGGGAATGCCACAGGCAAGATCATCAGTGAGAACCCGCATGACTATAATTCCGTTACGGGCCTTTATGACAGCGGAAACGGTAGTGCGTTGTTCAATACGTTCAACGATACGGTTGTCGACTTATCCACGTTTACTGAAAACAGTGCAATCAATGGCGAGGCTATCACCAATTTTTACGATAAGGGAAAAACACAGCATTTCGGCAGCATCACAATTACGAATTCCGAGTTCAGCAACAATAAAGCCATTGTTGATATCAACGTAGATAAAACGTTTGATAACGGTGCTGTGTATGCCTATATTGGAACTCTGGCACAAGACACCGATTCGAAAGTTGTTATAGGCAATTCCACCTTTACGGGAAACAATGCGGTAAACGACGGTGCCATAGCCAATAGAGTGCAGCTTGAAGTGAGCGATTCTACGTTTATGGGGAACACTGCAAATGGTTGGGGCGGTGCCATCGATTCCGATGCTACCAGCAAAGGGATAAGTGTTGCTTCCTCTGTATTTAAGAACAACCATTCTGTTTATAATGGCGGAGCTCTCGGCAGTTATCGTGGCTTGACGATTACGGATTTCACCTTTAAAGGTAATATGGATCAATTGGGCCAATCGGATTTTAGAGAATGGAATAAGCCTGTGGAGGGCCCCACTGCCATCGGTGGCGGCGCGATTTTTTTGGGAGCGTCTCTGAGACCAGCGTTGCCTCCATCGAAAAAACGCTCGTCAAGAGCAACATTTCTGGCTACAATGGTGGGGCAATTGCTACGTGTATGGGGAAAGACGTCAATAACAGCGCGGCGAAGGTGAACATCGCGGCAACCTTTACAGACAACCTGGCAGTAGACGGCGGTGTCATCTACAATACCTTCTATGCAGACAACGATATTTATAAGTGGAACGGAATAATCGTTACCGGTACGTTTACGGAAAACAGCGTCAGAGAGACACCAAGACGTGCGCACTCCCGGCGTGGATGCTTCCGATTCCATGAAGCGCCGCGTCATGGACACGACGTCGTTTGACGGCGTGTTCGGCGTGGAAGTGCAGAAGGACAACGTGTCGTTCGGGCTCGGCTACAACGTGCAGGCGTCCGAACACCAGACCGGGCAGGGCGTGACCGCGTCCTTCATGTACAAGTTCTAATTCCAACAACCTCCGGTGATTCTTCCTTCCGCCGGAGCCTTTCCCGGTGGGCCGGCCTGTTGGCCGGTTCGCCGGGATTTTTCATACATTGAACGCAACGAGGATGAACATGCGTATCCGTCCCCCTTTTTTCGCCCTGATGTTCCTTGCCTGTTTGTGTCTGCCGTTTGTTTCTTCCTGTAATGCGGCTCCAAAGGCCCCAAACGTGGTTTCCGTGGACATGCAACGGCTCATGACGGAATCCGAACCGGCAAAACAGGCTTCGGAACATCTGAAGCAGGTCCGGGCCGTGCTCCAGAAAGGCTTTGACGAGCTGCGCGAAACATACAAAGACGCCCCGAAAGATGAGCGGGAAACGATTCTTGCCAACGGTCTCGCCGCGCTGAACCGGCAGATGGAGCTTGAGACGCGCGCGGCCTCGCAGGTGGTCAACGGGATTGTGGTGGAAGAGATTTCCAAATGGCGGAAGACCAGCGGCGTCTCACTGGTTATCGCACGCAGTATCGTCATCGACGGCGATATGGCGAATGCGGACTATACCAAGACCATTCTTGCGGCGGTCAACAAGCGAAAGGCGACGTTTGCCGTATTGCCCAGTGTGAATATCGAGAAACGGCAGGAGGAGAAGGCCGCTGAGAAGGCGCACACGCCAACGACTCAAAAGAAGTGATATGTGTGGATGGGACGTTCCTTGTTCTGCTGGAGCCCATTGCCGTAACGTCGCTTTCTAACGCAATGGACGGACTGCTTAGGGAGGGAAGCGGACTCGCCTCATCATATATTTCGGAGTCCTTTAGACCTCCACCACCATTGATTCCATCATGCTGAAGGTGGAAGTGACACCCACGGTACAGCGTCATTCCTGCCATTGATACGCTCCCGACTCTTCCGAGGAAGAGCCGGGAGCGTTGTTTGTCCTGTTCGATCCGGGAAGGGGTAGTTTAGTAGAGGGGACTTTTTCTGATCTTGGGAGATGCCTTTCTTCTCCTGGGGTAAAAGGGAAAGATTCTGTCATTGATGTGACGTCTTCGCGTGTACTCGGGGCAGGGTGTCGCACGGCGAACGTCAGGCGCGGAAGGCCAAGCGGCCCCGCGTGCGCCCGGAACAGGGAGGAATGGGACAGCAAACGTTACCGGCAAGAGAGATTCCTTTACAGTGTCGGACCCGGGTATTACATTTATTAAAGAACAGGATAGGAGATTCCCAAAAGCGTATGGGCGGGGTGGAACCGAATGTCTTTCCCCGGTCTTGCTCTTTTCGGGAGGGACTCAAGGTGGTGGCAAACGGAAGCGTGTTACATATTGTTTTATAGTATTGAGTAATAATTGAAGAAACGGAGCGTACATGATGCATCATGGGGAGTCGTCGGCTGGCTCGCCCGCGACCAAAATGGCGGAACACCTGAAGGATGGTAGCGTATGGATGCAAAAAAAATGGTGATTTCGATGCTTGAGGAAGCGGATGTCCGTATCGGGGGCGATCGCCCTTGGGATATTCATGTGCATAACGAAGACCTGTACAAACGGCTGCTCCGTGAAGGGACGATGGGGGCGGGAGAAGCCTACCTTGAAGGATGGTGGGACTGCGACCAGTTGGACGTGATGTTCTGCAAGGCTATTCGTGCCCATCTGGAGGATCGGATACGGCATAATTTCCCCACGTTGCTGATCACGGCAAGCCAGTTGCTCTTCAACCTGCAAAGCGTGGGTCGGGCCACGATGGTCGCCGAACAGCACTACAATACGGACAACGCCATGTTTGCCCGTATGCTCGGTCCCACAATGAACTACAGTTGCGGTTACTGGAAAGACGCCAGTACGCTGGACGAGGCCGAGAACAACAAGATGGAGCTCATCTGCCAGAAGCTCGGACTGAAGGAGGGGATGACCGTTCTGGATATCGGGTGCGGTTGGGGCGGCCTTTCGCTGTATATGGCACAGCACTACGGCGTGAAGGTGACCGGCGTGACCGTTTCCACGGAACAACTGGCGTATGCGCGGGAACACGACGCCGGACACGCCGTCAACTGGCTGTTGCAGGACTATCGGTCAATGGAAGGGCGTTTCGATCGCATCGTGTCCGTGGGCATGTTCGAACACGTCGGTCGGAAGAATTACGGGGTCTTTATGGACAAGACCAAGGAACTGCTGGACCCGTCGGGGCTGTTCCTGCTGCATACCATCGGCAGCAACAAACAAAAGGCGGGGACCGATCCCTGGATCAACAAGTATATTTTCCCCAACGGCATGCTCCCTTCGCCCGTCTGCATCGCCAAGGCCATCACCGGGCGCTACGTCATGGAAGACTGGCACAACTTCGGTGCGGATTATGACAAGACGCTCATGGCATGGCATCGGCATTTTGAGGATGGCTATACCGAAGGCGCGTTCCAATGCAGCGAGCGGGTGCACCGCATGTACCGGTATTACCTGTTGAGCTGCGCGGGCGCCTTTCGGGCCCGTGATATTCAGCTCTGGCAGATTGTCCTGAGCCCGCAAGGGGTGGAGGGCGGTTACTGCTGCAAGCGCTAGGGACGGACACGCCCTGTGGCGCGCTCCTTTGTCTCAGCGCAGTTTACTGTATTCGCTGAACTTCTTTTCGCTGACGCGCCGATTGCGTCCAAGCGCGCAGAACACTTCATACGAAATGGTGCCCCACCATTCGGCGAGTTCTTCCGGCCTGATGGCCTGCGGTCCGGGGCCTCCCAGCAGGTACGCCGTGTCGCCGGGGACGGCGCCCGGGATGTCGGTGACGTCGACGATGCACATCTGCATGCATACTCTTCCAAGGATGGGGGCGCGTTGTCCCCGGATCAGCACCGAGCCGCGCATGGACAGGGAGCGCGGGTATCCGTCGGCGTACCCGGCGCCGATGACGGCCACCCGGATGTCTTTGGGGGCCGTATAGAGGCAGCCGTAGCTGACCGTGGCCCCCTTGTCCACGCCGTGCACGGAAAGCACGGGGGCTGCCATTTCCATGACGGGAAGGAGCCCCATGCCGAGCTTGGCCCTGTCCGTGCCGTGCAGGGGGTTTCCGCCGTAGAGGGTGACGCCCGGACGGGCCAGATCACCGACGTAACTGGGCCAGCAGAGCAGGCCCGGAGAATTGGTGAGCGATGTCTTGATGTCGGGAAAGACCGCCTTCATGCACTCCGCGGCGTCGTGAAATCTGCGGGCTTGTTCATGGGTAAACGTATCCAGCGCCGGGGTGTCCGATGCGGCGAGATGCGACATGACCAGTACGGGCCGCACTTCTTTGAGCGTCCGCAGGTAGTCGGCAAGCTCGGCGGCCGCACTGATACGGAATCCCAGACGGGACATGCCCGTATCGAATTTGATGGCGATGGGCAGCGGCGTGAGCCTGCCCGTCAGATGGCTTTGCACCAGAATCCGTTCAAGGCTTTCCTGATTATGCACCAGCGGCGTGATGTCGTAACTCGCCGCCAGTGCCGTGTCTTCGTCGCGCGCCAGCCCCATCAGGGCAAGCAGAAAGGCCGTGTGCCCTTCCTGTCTGAGCAATGCGCCTTCCCCTACGGACCCCACCGCCATATGTCTGATGCCTTCCTCCGCCAGCACGCGAGCCACGGCGACCACACCGTGCCCGTACGCGTCGGCCTTGATGACCGGCATAAGCGACGGGTGCCGTGCCAGCAGAGTTTTAAGGTTGTGGCGCAGGTTTTCCAGATGGACGGTGATCAGGGCGCTGCTCAGAAACATCGGGGACTCCACGAGCGTATGTTGCCGTTGGAAGAAAACGGGATGCGTTTTGGGGAAAGCCGCAGGGGCACAGAAAAGTTGCTCATTTCGCATCTCATGGAAATTGCAGTTGAAAAAGCAGTCGTACATCCGCTCTTCCCTCCGGGGGGCGAAGCTGGGGGATGTGCGAGGGTTTTTTTTGTTTGGAAAATGGGCTAGGGTGCATCCGCATGATTCGTGTACGGAATTTGTTTTCCGCCGTGCCGTACGGGCGCGGAACGCCATAGCGGGAGGCCTCCTCTCGAAGGCGCTTCCCATAACCGGATTGTGCTGAACAAAAGAAAGCGTTGCTGCGGAGTTATCCTTAGACTCGCTCCTGCCGGAGTATTTTTATAGTGCGTCCGAACGCCGGATGCAACAGGAAGTTTATCGTGCCCATGTTTGCCCCCATGCCTCGCGGAATGTTCTCGTTGCTGACAAAAACCGTTCTTGCGCCCACCGTTCTGCTGGCGTTTTTTCTCTGTTCGCCGGATGATGTCCGCGCCGCTGCGGATGTGCTCACCATGCCTTCGGAGGACGCCGAAGAAATTTCATGGAACCTTGAAGCCGACAAGCTGACTACGCTGAGCGACAACACCATTGTCGAAGCGGAGGGCGGGGTTGTTCTCCAGCGCGGGAACGATATCCTGAAGGCCGATTTCGCCCGGTATTACGCTTCGACGAACTGGGTGTACCTGAAGGGCAACGTGTTCGTCCGTATGGGCAAGGACGACATCCATTCTGACGAGGCCGAATTCGATCTGCATTCCAAAACAGGCTGGCTCACCAACGGGAACGTCTTTATGGAAGGGCCGCACATTTATTTCAGCGGCTCGCGGATTATCAAGCATTGGGGCGATCGGTATACGTTTAATAAAGCCAAGGTGACGGCGTGCGACGGCCCCAATCCGGCATGGTCCATGAATGCGGAACAGGCCGTCGTGGAGATCGACGGGTACGCCCAATTGTTTCATTCCACGTTTGATATCAAAAAAATGGGCATCTTCTACAGCCCCTTTATGGTGTTGCCCGCGAAGACGACCCGTCAGTCCGGCTTGTTGCCTCCCGACTACGGCATCAGCGACAAGCGTGGCTTCTATTATACCCAGCCGTACTTCTGGGCTATTGACGAGAGCCATGACATGACCTTCTACGGCGGCTGGATGACGAAAGTCGGGCCGTCCCTCAGTGTGGAATACCGGGCGAACGAGTTCACGGATCAGAAAACATGGCTCGCCGCAACCGGTATTTATGACAAGGAGAACGTCGCGATTCCCGGGACCAGTCGGGTGGACGAGAACAAGAGTTCTTTGCGTACGAATCATGACCGATACTGGCTGCGTGGAATGGCCGACGGCTTCCTCGGCGCCTCCACATGGCGGTACCGGTCCAATATCGACTATGTGTCGGATCAGGATTTCCTGCGCGAGTTCAATCAGGGACCTATGGGTTTCAAGCAGTCCCGCGATAACCTGTTCAACATGTTCGGACGCGATCTGCAGGAAGACGATCAGAACCGCGTGAGCGCCGCTTTGGTGAGCAACGACTGGCAGCGTGTCGGAGTGGTGGCCAGCATGCGCTATGAACAGGACCCGTCGCTCGGACACGGAAACCGGGCACAGAGCCAGGACGAGCTCGTCCAGCGCCTCCCGCAATTGGATATGTTTCTGTACAAGGGCAGGATAGTGCCTCAAATTCCTCTGGAACTCGAGGCGCAGTTCCAGTCCGGTTACATGTATCGCGCTTCGGGAACGACCGGCTGGCGCTCGGAGATCTATCCCAAGCTGTCCCTGCCGTTGGATTTGGGCTTTGGTTCCGTCATTGGTACCGTTGGTCTCCGTCAGACGTATTACGATACGGATCGTAAGGAGCATACCAGTCCTCGGTCCATGTATGCCAACAATTCGGGAACGCCACGCCAGACCGGTGAAACCCGTACGATGGTTGACATGGATATTCAGGGGTATACGGAAGCCAGTCGTATCTGGCAGCTCGAAGATGAGAACAGTATTCCCTTGAAACCCGAAAACGCCGGGAAGCGTGTCTGGACGGCGATACGCCATGAAATTCAGCCGCGTATCCGCTATTCCCGCACGCCGCGGGTCGATCAGGAAAAGAATCCGTTCTATGTCGTCGACGACCGTATTCTGCCGACCAATGAGCTGACTTATTCCATCACCAACATTTTGACGCGAAAAGGTTCCGTTGTTTCAGTAACGGGAGAGGGTGACAAGCGTGAAGCTACCCGTTCCACGATGTATCAGGACTTGATACGCTGGCGTATTGAAAGCGGTTATGACTTTGAGGAAGCCAATCGCAGTCGCTATCTGGATGAATACGAACGCAGGCCGTTTATGGACGTCCTGTCGGATTTTGAAGTATATCCATGGCCTTGGATTGGGTATAAAGGCAAAACTTATGTATCCGTGTATGACGGTGAAATTACGCGTCATGACCATGATATCAATCTGCGCTATAAGGATAAGGCCTCGTGGTATACGGGTATGAGCTTCCGTGACAAGTATTACGACTATCGGCGAAAGTTTCAGTATGAGAACTGGAACAATGTACGCCTTACTTCAAATGTACGGTTGTTACACAACACGTTGGCGGTAAATTTGACACCTGAGTGGTCCATTCGTTTTGACGATTACCGTAATATGCGCAAGGGCGGTTCGATGGGGAAGACGTATGACCAGAGCATCGATCTCACGTATTCCGCACAGTGTTACCGCATCATAGGCCGTTACCGGTACGACGGTTACGACAAAAGCTATTCCATCATGGTTGAACTTCCCGGTATTTTTGACTGATTTTGAGAAAACCGATAAATCGAAAATAGCTGTTGACATCGAAACCAAGAACCTATAAAAGATTCAGCAGAACGACGCGGTGAGCGTTGTCCAACGGAGAGGTGGCCGAGACGGCCGAAGGCGCTCGCCTGCTAAGCGGGTATACGGGTAACACTGTATCGAGGGTTCGAATCCCTCCCTCTCCGCCATGAAATCAATGGGTTACGATGAAAATCGTAACCCTTTTTTCATGCCGGAATTGGGGGTACAGATGCAATCTGTACCCCCTATCTGTACCCTTTTTATAAAATTTCCCCGGTATGCCCCTCTACGTTTCTTGCCCTGCAGCTCTCTTTGCGCCACAGTAAACAAAACGTGTACGCCAGAGAAAACCATGAAGAGCAAAGCTGAACTGTTTGCCGAGCTGGATGCGCTCAAGTCGCGCCTCGATGCCTGTCGCCCCTTGCCCCCGGATGTCGTTTCCCAGATACGGGAGGACATGCGCGTCCGCTTCACCTACCACTCCAATGCCATTGAGGGAAACACGCTCACCATGAGCGAAACCAAGGCGGTGCTGGAGGACGGCATCACCATAGGCGGCAAGAGCCTCAGGGAGCACCTTGAGGCGGTAGGGCATGGCCACGCCATCGACTACATGGAAGCGCTCGTCCAGAGGGACGAGGCCCTGACCGAAAGGACGCTGAAGGAGATTCACAACCTCATCCTGCGCAATATTGATAGCGCCAATGCTGGGGCTTACCGGAGCACCAACGTACTCATCTCCGGTGCCGGGCACATTCCGCCCTCAGCCGAGTGCGTGCCCGAAAAGATGGAAGCCTTTTTCCGGTGGTGCGGCCCAGCGCGGGGCACGCTGCACCCCGTGGAATTCGCCGCCCGCGTCCATGCCGATTTCGTGAACATCCACCCCTTCAAGGATGGGAACGGCAGAACGGCCCGTCTCATCATGAATTTCGAGCTCATGCGGGCGGGCTTCCCCACGGTGATTGTGCCCGTGGATGCGCGCCCGGACTATTACCGCAATTTGGATATCGCCGCCACGCAGGGAAATTATTTACCATTCGTAATGCAAATAGGGGGACTGACCCAAAAGAGTTTTGCTCCCTACTGGGCATTGCTTGGCTCAAGGGAGAGGTGTTGATTTTCCCCAGACGGAAAAGGCCGAGGAAAAATCCCCGGCCTTATACTAATTGTGTTTAAAAAACAAATATCGTCTACTTCTTCTTGCGTACACGCAGAGCAAATGCTTTCAAGCCATAATTGGCAGCGACCATGAGTTTCCCACTCTTATGACGGTAAACCCTTACAAAGATAACGTCGTAATCCGAAGAACCCGTTTCGGGCAACATAGAGTCAGGCATAGAGCCCTCCTATAGGTTTGCCGATCAGACTCTTGACGTCTCCCAAAAATGAAGGTAACTTAAGTTTGCTACGACTTAGTACCGCATTTGCGGAAACTGCCAAGGATCACCTCTGACCGAACGGTTATGCAGGTGATCTTTGCGTTTAAAAATCGAGAGGGGTGTCCCGAGAGGGAACTTCCTCGTTGATTTTATCTTCTTCATCGAAGATGGCTCCCGGTTTTACAAAGGAACCTCTCCCCCCCACTCGCTCAATGACATTGCTTTTAACTCTGCGGCTCAGTATGCTCGAAACGTTGGCCCGAAGGCTTTCAGTCCACTGTATATTTCCAGCATCCACTACGGCTTGAACCGCATCGCTAGCCTGAAAATTTTCTCCCGGTTGAAGAGAGTCAATGTATTGATCGACCAGCTGAGATATCCCATCTCTTCGAGAGGTTGGTGATATGCCATCTTCCAGTTCTTCAGCCTCTGTCATATCTTCCATCTCGTTACCCTCCGAAATAAGCTGCAAGGCTGCTCGGAGATAGTCGACCGCTTTTTGCCGACGTGCCAAGTCTTCTTCTAAAACTTGGAGTGTGGCAGAGAGACTAGAGTAGGTATTCATGGTGAGCTCCTTCCTTTCGTCCATGTAATACTACGTGGAGTGTCACGTGATTGTCAAGTGAAAAAGTTCGTTCAGTTGAGATTGCGTAATTTTTTTCCGGTATGTGGGATTTTGTCAGGAGAATGGGCTCGAGTTGCTAACTCAGGCATACTTGCGCCACGTGTTAGTATACCCTCTTCATCGAATCATGGACGGTCGGATTTCAACCTCCCCGGTTGCGACTGTCCACCTGTCCGCTCCTTTGGCAACCTGCACTTCGTAGAAGCGCCTGCCAATGTCCCCCTGTGTGTGCTCGGGCTTGAGCCGCACGTCGAAGATGCCCTTTGCGGCATCGACCATCACAATATCCCCCTCCGATGAAAGCAGTGTCCTGTAGGCCGCACCTTCCGGGCGTCGGGCCATGGAGAAGGTGATCTCCGTTTCCTCGACGGAGAAGGGCCTGCCTTCCGCCGTACGCACGGTCACGCGCAGCGCCCGGCTTTCTCCTTCGTACATGGTGAAGTCATTGCTCACATGATGCTCCGTGTCATTCCCTCAATGGGGATGATGGTGTTCAGAATGCCCGCGATCCGCGTCGTGGGGATGACGATTCCCTGAACGGGCGTTGCCGCTGCCGTGTACACCGCAATGCCGCGCACTTCCTCCCGCGTGTTCGCCACGCCCCTGAGAAGGGTGACGAGGTACGTCTCGGTGCGGACCTCGAAAAGAGGCGGCACCGCAGGCACGGTGAGGATGCCCGCAGGCAGGGCCAGCGCGGTGCTCTTCACCTCAATGACGGGTCCGGTGACACATCGTGACACCATGCCGGAGGGGAGGATTTCAACCAGCGTCAGGATGCCGGGCAAACCCGTCAGCGCCCTTTTTTCGATGGCGGGAGTTTCAACCTGTACCGTCGTCACAAGCAGGACCGGGCCCATAGCGGGGCGTGCGGCTGTCCCCCGTGCATGGACGTCGACATGGCTCAACAATCCCGGACGCCCCATGCGCAGGGCTGTGGGGATGTTTTCCGGGCCCGCGTCCCAACCGAAGGCCATAAGGGGGCTGCCCCACGAGCTTCGCTGCTCCACGGCGTGCGCTGAAAGGTCCGCGGCTGTTTGCAGGGAAGGCAGGCCGAGGGCCGCCGCCTCCCTTGCGCAGCCGCCGGGTGCAACGGAGGTGATGGAGACGAAATCCGCTTCTCCAAACCCCGCCAGACGCTCCCCGATGCCGGAGATGGCGACATCGCGGCGGCTGATGGAAGACGGACTCGACGAAAGCGATATACCGGAAGAGGGCAGTGCCGACGCGTTGCTGGCCATGTATTCGGCGTTCAGGAACAGGCTGATCCCGTATGAGGAAATGCCCGCGCAGGTGCAGCACTTCGCCAAGCTGTGGGAAGGCTGGAAACAGGACTGCGATTTCATGGATTTCACGGAATTGCTGGTAAGCGGAAGCAAGGAATTGTACTACCCGCCAAACGGTGCCAGCGTCGCGTTCGTTGACGAGGCGCAGGACATGACGCCCCTCCAGCTCAACGTCGTCCGTAACTGGGAAAAGCCGTTCCGGTTCTACATCCTCGTGGGTGACGATGATCAGTGCATTTTCCGCTTCTCCGGCGCGTCGCCGGACGCCCTGATTGCCGGGGACATCCCGCAGGAAAACAAAATCATCCTGAAGCAGAGCTGGCGCGTGCCCGCCTCCGTTCATCGGCTTGCCGAGAAGTGGATCAAAAAGGTGAGCGTCAGGGAGCCGAAGGAGTACCTGCCGACCGACCGCGAGGGTGCTGTGCGGCGTCTTCCGGGCGCCACGGTCAAGGATGCGAGGTCAGCCGTAGTCGACGCGGCCAAGCAGATCGCCACAGGCAGGACGGTCATGTTCCTGACCGCGTGCTCATACCACCTGCGGACATCCATTATTCCGTTGCTCAAGGAACACGGCATTCCCTTCTGGAACCCTTACCGGGTGACGCAGGGGGAATGGAATCCGTTACGGGGCAGCAAGCGCGACATGCTGGCTTCCTATCTGGAACCAGACGGCCCCGAGCTTGGCGGCATGCGGTTCTGGAGCGCGCAGCAGCTTGCCCGCTGGTCGGCCTCGTGCGCATTCGAAGGATTGCTCAGGCGCGGGGCCCGGACGCGGATCGAGGAACTGGCGAAACGGAACGATGCCGATACCAATGAACTGCTTGATTTCTACACGGACTGGTTCGAACCGCAGGGGCTGGACGCGGCCATGTCCCTTTCGACGGAATGGCTGGAGCGCCAGCTCAAGCCGGACAAAGCGAAGGGATTGGCTTTCCCCCTTTCCGTATTCCGGCGCGGAGGATGGGATGCCCTTGAAGCGAAGCCGTGCTGCATCGTCGGCACAATCCATAGCGTGAAAGGCGGTGAGGCCGATGTGGTGTACCTGTTCCCCGACATCTCCCCGCAATCCTATGAAGGAATCCAGCGCGGGACGGAGGGGCGTGACGCCGTCATCCGGCAGTTTTATGTGGGCATGACGCGGGCGCGGGAAGAGCTGGTCGTGTGCAACGCGGCCACGCTGTACAACACGATGGCGATACGCTAAACCTTATATGAAGGCGGTAGGAGAACTGTGGACTTTCTTTTTACTCAATAAGGAAAGACAAATGGCACAAGCTCCTTGGGGTAGATGGAGAGATAAAGGCAGAGGTGGAAAACGGGTAGGGAAAAAGAAATCTTTGGGGCAAGTATATCTCGCTGTAGTATGCCCTCCAATGGTGCTGATTGCACGTAAGCACTGGCGTTGGGCCAACGCTTCAAGCGGAATCTTTTTGCATGGCGCAGGTCAATGGGTTTTTCCGGGTGGGGCAGTAGAAGAATCTGATAAAGATATAGAGTCGGCGGCTATTAGAGAGTTTCCAGAGGAAACAGAAGTTGATCTTAATGAATTTCAATATCATACAGAGACTGTTGAAAAAGATTACTATAGCTTTTGTGTTCTTCTGGTTGGGAAAACAGATTTTGATGTCATAGCGAATGCCGCATCGGATAACATAGCAAAACAAAAAGTAAAAGATTATGAATTAGCAGAAAGTGCAGTTTACTTTATAGATAAGCTAGGAGAGTATTTGGGTAAATATGTTTTATCTGGAGTACCTGAAGGGTATGATCAAAAAGGGAAAGGGCAGTCCATTGATTGGTATGCAGAAATGGCTATATATCTTATAGATATGGTAGGGGGTATATCAGAACCCCATCCAAGCTCTTCTTCCTCTTCAAGTTCTTCTAAATAACACTCTGATATTGGTATAGCAGTATCCTTTTATATAAAAATTAGAGTAAAGCCGGATTCTTCGGAATCCGGTTTTTCTATTGAGGTGTACACGACAATGGGAAAACAGGTTCCCCTCGAATCAAGCGTCGTTGCGACCATCATCAAGAAGCTGAATGCCGTGCCGGGGTGCCGGGTCAAGAAATTCCACGGCTCGGCGTTCGGGATGATGGAGCTGGACATATACGGTTGCTTCAACGGCCGGGCGGTCTTCATCGAAGTGAAGCGTCCCGGCGGCAAGCCGGAAGAGGCTATCGGGGATAATACTGTCCAGTGCTGTATCTGCGGTAAAGCCTTCCAGAACCTGAACGCCAAGCATATTCAGGACCATGAGCTGACGGTGGAGGAGTATAAAAAGCTGTGCGGCTATGGCCGGGAACAGAAATTGATTTCCCGAAACCTACTGGCAAAGTTGCAGGAGAATGTGCAGAAGGCACAGGAGGCACGTTGTCGAAGGCCGCAAGCAACCGCTGAAATCAGCTTATGAAACAAGTATTAGAAAGATTTTAGGCGAATACAACGAGTACGGCCCTATCTGCATACAGATGGGGCCGTAGAGCAGCTGGTCATAGAAATGTCACTGAACTCGTTGATTTATTTCATTATTAGAGACGATAAGTTCAGTTTTATTTTTTTCGGAAGAGTCAACCATGCCAAAGGGGCCTACTTGCGCATTTCCGCTGGCTTTGTGTTGGGACCAATCCACCAAATGGCTTAGGCCGCTGTCGGTAGCTCTCATAATTTGTCCGAATCTAAAAGGAACTACGGAACTTTTCTCCAGTTGCATAAATAAATTTCCCTCATCCGTCTTGCCAAAAAGAATGTGGCAAGGCATCTCCTCTATCTCAATATCGCATCCAAATTGTGTGGTTTTGTTATAATGACTTGTTTTACCTGTGCGATCTGTAATGCCTTTTGGAGTATCCTCCCTTGTTAACCCGTTGATAAAGTCTTTGGACTCTTGGCTGGTAAATACGACATGAGCTCCACAAAGGATGGCATGTGCTTTACTTTTATCCATATTTTGAGGCAAAAAACTCATGATGACTTTTGCTGTTTGAGGGCCTTTCAATTCCCTGAGGGCCTTTTTAGGCTCTTGAACGTGAGTCGTACATTTTTCTATACTGGTATTTTTTATAGATGCATAAATACATCCCCCTAATCCGGTAAGGGTTCCCGTGGCTGCGCCCACTATTCCCATAGCACTACCCCCCACGATGGCACCACCAACCAGTCCTACTATTCCCCCATCAGCAACGTCTTCAGCTGTGCCCCCGATAACGCCTCTGGCTATCCCGCCAGCACCAGCTCCAACGACTGCGCCAGCTTTTAAACCAATGGCTCCATAATTGATGGTTTCTCTTAAGGTATTCAAAGTGGCTCCGATTGCGATAGCTCCAAGTCTTTTTAAAAATTCGCCTGCATAAGAGGCGCTTTTAGCCACTATTCCTTGAGAAGGTGGGGATTGAGATGGAGGTATTTCTTGTGTGCTTTCTATATGTCTAGAAGTCGGTATAGCTATGCCGCCCATACTGTATTCCTCATAAAATTCTAATGATTTTATATGCGCAAAAGATTAACAGTGTCTAAAGGGGAAGAAAGCGAAAGCGGATAGGCGGAACACAAACTATCAAGCTCACCTTGTTTCCAGCTTTCAATGATAGTGTTGAGCGTCTGTGCAAAAATGGTAATAAGAGATGCCAGCTCTTGTGAGCTAAGATAGGACAAGGGAATAATTTTATGGAGGATAATTTGCTCAGTTTCACTGTTGGCGGCAAAGAATGCCCCTTGTGTATAAAATCCATAGGCATGAAGATTGAGTAATGATTCAAAAATATGAGCGAGATTATCCGTATCCATATAGCGGCAAAAGACCCCGGATATGACAAGGAGTTCTTCTTCCGGTAATTTTTCTAAGTTCAAAATAGGATATCCTGTTAGATGAATCTCTATTGACTCGATTTTTTCATCAATAGGGGCTAGCTCTAGTCCAATTAGTTGAAAAGTTTCACTAAAAAGCTCTGAAAGTTTCATGGTATTCACTCCTTTTGGAAAGAAAATGGTGTGAAGCTGGAAAGATAAAAACTATCCTTTATGTTTTATATGTAATTAAAATAAAAAATACTAGTATATTATAATGTGATATATATTAGGAGATTAAAGGTTTCATTGGACGATCGTAAATCAGGTATGCACCTATGCTCGTAGATAATGACAGCAGCCGAGCATCTGTCAGAACAGCGTAGGTGCATCATGTTACACAAGATTTCCTTTCATACTTGCGGGATAGTGTTCGTGGTTGGCGTGAAGTTTTCAGTGTCTTTGTTTGCTTCCCCATGGCGAGGAGGCTTGCGAAATAGTGAAAAAGGAACTCTGTTGACAGTAGCATATGTTGGCCCGGTGTTTATTGCATGGGCTAAGGTATAGAATTTCATGACCCCGCTTCGGCGGGGTCTTTTTGTGGAGGAAGCCATGAGCGAAATTTTGACGGCACATGAAATGGCGATTCGTTTGAAGATTGATTTTGACGCTTTCAGGAAAACAAACTGGAAAAAATGTAAACACTTATTTGTAGGAACCGGCAAGACGCTCAGAAGCGCACGGTTCATTTGGACTTCTGATTTATCGCATCTGGGTACCACAGAGGCGGCGGTTGCGTCATCCAGCGCGGAGAAGGCGGCGAGGCACAGAAAGGCCGCCGCGACCAGCGGGATCAGGTGAAACCGTTTCATATCTCCTCCCTTTTTACTATCAAATATACTTTTATCTATAAAAGGAGAAGCGGGAAATTTTTCCACCGGAGTTTCTGTTACAGCACTTATTCGGGAAACTCTGTCAATCCCCTCTTAGACCATCACCTGACTCCTGCCAGTCCCTCACCAGTCCGACAGGCCCAAAACCCCGTGCTACGCTCCTGACCAAAGTCGGAAGCGTTTTTCATGGGGAAGATCAAATACCGCAAGATACCCGGAAAGGTGGCTGCAAGCGCCGCGCTGATCGCTCTTCTGGGGGCGGGCGTGGCCGCCTTGTCCGTGGATATGATTGCGGACTTCGAGGGCTATGTGCCGGAAGCCTATCAATATCCGGTCGGCATCTGGACCAAGTGTTTCGGTGATACCGCGGACGTGGTGCCCGGGGCCCGGTACACGTTTGACCAGTACCTTAATTCCCTGAACGCCGCCGTCTACGCCCACGCCGGGCCGGTGCTGCGTTGCGTGCCGGGGCCGAGCAGCCGTACAAGGTCAGGGCCGCTTTCGTGTCGATGGCCTACAACATCGGGACGCAGGGCTTTTGCACGTCCTCCGTGGCCCGGTACGCCAATACCGGGGACTGGAAGCGCGCCTGCACGCGCATGGTTGAAATCTACAAGACGGCCAAGGGCAAAGAGCTTCCGGGGCTGGCGCGGCGTCGGCAGGCGGAATCCGCGTTGTGCCTCCAAGGGCTGTCCTACGGAGATCGGTTCGATCCGAAGATTCGCGAACGCATGAACCAGATTGAACTTATGCAGAGCATGATGGGAGAAGATTCTGAAAAGCCCGTATTGAAGGATATTGCAGGACGGCTTGTGCATGTCTACCCCGACGGAACTGTCCGTGAAATTGCTGATTACTCGGAACAGGAAGCGGCACTCAAGCGCGCAGGAAGAGACGTAAATCAGACTTCAGTCAATCTTCCGCCTATGGAGAAAGAACAAGACAAAGTAATCGGTAAAGAACTGGGAGAGTATCCCAAGAAGTTCTATGAAATAACCACAAAAAGCGGCAACAAGCTCAAAAAAATTCAAATCCTTGACGTGATCCCCCGGCTAAGCCGGGGGGCTCCTGAAGTTTGACAATTCCCTAAAACAGCAAACCTCCTTGTC
>PPYF01525623.1_pt1 | contig 18446 bp, 21 predicted proteins | sample 1559871 | NCBI WGS metagenome assembly PPYF01 (sample SAMN08240021, study PRJNA423297) | Human gut metagenome, whole genome shotgun sequencing project. | reverse complement strand
CATTAATATTCTTTGGAAAACAAAATAAAAAATAGTGAGGTCTAAAATGAAAATAACATTCATAATACAAGATCTTTTTCTGCAGGGCGCTCAATATGTAACTGCACTTATGATACGAGGATTTGTGCAAGATGGATATGAAGTTGATTTGATTGTTTCACAAGTCCATCAAAAAATGTTGGCAGAGACTATATACCAACCTTTTGAAGTACCTCGAAATACCAATATTATTGTGCTTCCAGCTTTTAAAGCAAGAAACAATATTATGGCTTTGCGGAATTATTTGCGTACAACACATACTAGGGCTGTAATAGCGATGAGTCCTAACTATATGTGGTCTTTAGCTATCGCTTCTTTAGGTGTACGCAACTGTCCACTCATTTCTTATGTGGAACATTCTGGATTTATTACTCAGGATGAAAAGTGCATGCAAATTGTATCTCCTAGAAAATTCTCATTGCAATGGGTGAAGTCGAAGTTCTTAACTTCAAGATTTCCTGTGATTATGGCAGTATCTAAAGGTACAGCTAAGGCTGTTGAAATATTTATGGCTCTTCCTGCAGGAAGGGTGAAAACGGTTTATAATCCAGTTATAGATAATTTGTTTTATGAGAAGCTAAAGCAGCAATCTACACATCCTTGGCTACAACATAAAGATATCCCAACATTCATAGCTGCAGGTGCGCATTGCAAACTGAAAGGTCACTTAATGTTGTTTGAAGCAATTAAACTTGCCAATAAAGTTACTCCTGTTAGACTTGTTCTTTTTGGTCGCGGTGAACTGACAGATACTTACAAAAAGTGGATTGAAGATAATCAGATGCAAAGTTGTATAGACATTGCACCTTTTACATCCAATTTGCCTGCTGAAGTTAAATCTGCAGATGCGTTGATTGTATCATCTATAGTTGAGAGTTTTTCTGTTGTTTTAGTAGAGGCTATGGCTGCTGGTACTCCTGTTATTTCAACTCGTTGTCCTTATGGTCCTCCTGAACTTTTGCAGGATGGAAAGTATGGAGTTTTGGTACCTGTAGGTGATTCTTCTGCTATGGCACAAGCTTTAATCAATCAAGCAAATAATCCGAACTCAATAGTTCCTAAAGAGGCTTGGATGCCTTATACATTAGAACGAGTGGTTGATTCTTATAAGAAGGCTCTGGATTTAGAGGTTTAAAATATGAATAATTTAAAGTTATATATTGTTACTATGTTAGTTCATCTATTCCCAGAATCGCGTATGTTTGCAGTAAAGAGGGGATTGTATAGATGGGCTGGCGTTAAGATTGGGAGTAATGTTCGTATTTGTTCGTCTGCCACTTTTATGGGAGCAGGAATGTTATCTATAGGGGATGATACATGGATAGGACATCGTGTGTTTATAACTTCGTCTTCGCGTGTTGTAATTGGTTCATGTGTAGATGTAGCTCCTTGTGTCTATATTGGCACGGGGTCGCATCGAATAGATGTTCAAGGTGAGCACATTGCTGGAGAGGGTTATAATGCTGATGTGGTTATAGGAGATGGAGCATGGATATGTGCATGTTCAGTGATTTTGCCAGGTGTTGAAATTGGTAATAAAGCTGTAGTAGCTGCAGGAGCTGTAGTTACTCAAAATTGTGAACAGCATACTATTTCGGGTGGAATACCGGCGCGTAAGATTAAAAGTTTAACATAATGAATGTGCTAAAGCATTTTTTAAATCTTCCTTTTATTACGTTGATAATAGCAATAAGTAACGTGATAGGTCCAATGCCTCATATTGGAGGACTTTACCCTATAGTTATATTGGGAGTCTTGTTTTATTTAGTGGCTAAAGGTGGGTTATCTGGCGTTAATTCTGCTATGGCTTTTATTATATTTACCGCAATATTGAGCACATTGATAAATAATCCTCCCGTATACTTTAAATCCTTTCAACGGTTAGGATTATTCATAATTATGGCAGGTTTGTTCTCTCCTTTATTTCGTAGTAAACGCCTTATGTTGTTTCGATATCAAATGTTTGGGTGGATGTTGCGTGTTTGTGTAATTGTTGCAGTGATTTCTTTTATCGGATATCCGTTGGGTATTAACTATATGCCGGTATCGGAGGCTTTAAAGAGACAAGCAGGTGCTTTTGGGGGTATTACATTGCAGTCCATGGTTTTGGGACCTATTGCTGCTGTGTCATTTTGTTATACGCTCTGTTTAGTTTTAAAAGTGAGATTACAGAAATTTAGTAATTATAAAAAGCATTTCTATGTATTTCTCTTTTTATGTGTGGTATCTTTTCTTACAGTACTTCTTACAGCTTCTCGCGGTTCTTTGTTAGCTGCCTTAATAGGTGGTATGATGATTTTCTTTAAGATGTTTTCTGGGACGACAGGGAAAATGCTTCGTTATGGCTTTGTAATTACGGCGCTTCTAATAGTTACATTTCCTGTTTGGAAATCTTATACAGAGGGTGTAATAAATAAGCAAAAAGGTAATATTGAAGCAGGCGGTGCCACTTCTTCACGCGATGAAAAGTGGAATGCGCGTATATATGAGTTCCAGCAAAGTCCTTTGTGGGGGGTAGGCTATTTTGCTTCTTTACCAGAAACTGGTGAGGATTTCGATGAGGTAACAGGTCAAATCGAATTTGGTACGTCGTGGGGGGCTGTACTCTCTACTTTGGGACTGATGGGTTTTGTTCCTTTATTCGGTATTTTCTTGTCATCGTGGTTTTATCTGTATCAAGTTCGTTGTGATTTATCCTCTGATGTTCCTGTGATGTTAGGAGTACTCAGTATGTTTATGGTTCATATGATTGTAGAAGGTTATATTTTTGGTGCGGGCAGTTATTTGTTTTTTATGGTCTGGCTTTCTGTGGGAGCTATAGATGCAAAAAAAAGATTGAATTTATGAGTAAAATGAGTCCTTATTTGAGTGCAAAAATCCGTATAGTATCATTTTTCGCTATTATATTGGTCGTTTATGCGCATACTTTCTATTGGGAAAGTGAAGTTTATTCATGGTTAAGTGTACTGCAATGGATGGTAGGCGTTGGTGTTGCTAAAGGGGTTGCTATACCTATGTTCTTTGCTATTTCTGGATATTTATTCTTTTGGGGAACAGAACAAAATGGGATGAATGCTATTTACCGTAAAATTAGTAAAAGGGTTCATACTCTATTGGTACCGTATGTGTTGTGGAACATTTGGTTCGCATTGATTTACCTTCTTTTACATTACATTCCAAATGTCTCAAATTTTGTAAATAGTGATATTATTGGTACTATGATACAGCAGGATATATTTAAAAACTTAAAGATGATGTTTTGGGATCCTTGTGCATTTCATTTATGGTTCATTCGTAATCTGTTTATTGTTGTGTTGTGTACACCATTTTTATATAAGTGCTTAAAATCTGCACCTTATGTTTGTGTTATAAGTATAATGATGGTATGTTATTGTCTATTCGATACCGAGCATGTGTCTTTTGCATTGATGTGGTTTACACTTGGGGGATTTCTTGCTTTGCATAACGATAAGTTTGAGAGTGTAGAAATACCCAAATGGGTGTTTTCTTTAGGTTGTATGATTTTTATATCGTATATTGTTATGATAGGTTTACGTGTTGAAATGCCTCGTTACTTTGTTTTTTTTGCTGGATTGATTTCAGTACCAGTTGTTTGGAGAGTTATAGATATACCCCTTTTACCTAAGGTAATTCAATGTAAGACTTTAACAATAGTGTGTAGCTATACATTTTTCATATATCTCTTTCACGAGCCGACATTGAATATTATCAAAAAACTGCCTTTGAGTATTTGGGGGACATCTCCAATTGTATTGTTTATCTGTTATATATTTTCCCCTTGGATAATGGCTATTATAGCTATTGGGGTGGCGCGACTGTTGCAATTTATTGCTCCCAAATTCTATTCTATTATTGTAGGAGGGCGATAAGAATTGTTTATGGATATTATTTAATCAAAAGATGATAATAATTGTAACACCTCGCTTTTAATATAAGTCAATATTGGGAATCTTGTTTGGAATTGACATTGAATCAAGACTGCTGAAATTTTGAAATTATTTTAATTGATGATGATTCTACGATAATACGTCACAAATTTGTGATACATATTCTCATAGGATTATCTGTATAAAAGTCATTCGTCAGTTGAGTGCAGGTGTTAGTGCAACTCGTGTGAGAGGTCTCTAGGTAGTTTTAGGAGTGAATTGAATCACATTAGTGATTATTAAATAGTAAATTTTTATTCGAATATGTTTTATTCGAATTTAATTTTTATTCATGAAAATAGTATTTGTATCAATCGCTTTGAATATTCATCAAATAGGTGTTGCTGATGAATTATATAAGTTGGCTAATGGACAGTATTGGTTCATAGAAACGAGTCTTTCAGTTGATGGTAACCAAAAAGGTGGAAATGTTGATTCATCAAATAGGTTATATTTGATAAAATCTTATGAAAGTCTACGGGCTTATCAGTATGCTATGCAATTGATAAGAGAGGCAGATGTAATGGTGTATGGAGCTGCTCCTTTGGAATATCTAAAAGAGCGTGTAAAAACGGGAAAACTGACGTTTGTCAATAGCGAAAGATGGTTTAAGAAGGGATTGCTAAATCTGTTTTCGCCTAACTTGTTAAAACAGCAATTTTTTTATCATACTCATTGTCATAACAAGCCTTATTATGCATTATGTAGCAGTGCATATGCTGCGGGTGACTATAGAATCTTGCAATCTTTTAAAGATAAATGTTATAAATGGGGTTATTTTACAGCAGTACCCGAGTTGGATATCGTTAATATTCAAGAATCGAAGCGTAGCGCTTCCACTGTAAAAATCTTGTGGGTAGCAAGATTTTTACAGTTGAAGCATCCGGAACGGATGCTTCAACTGGCATTACAATTGCGAAGCGTTGGTGTTGACTTTTCAATCAATATGATTGGAATCGGTCCCGAATACGATAATATTGCAACTGCTATTAATGATATGGGATTGCAAGGATATGTTCATCTGCTTGGCAATATGCCAAATAATAAAGTAATGGAAGCAATGCGTACTCATGACATTTTTTGTTTTACAAGTGATAAGAACGAGGGATGGGGGGCTGTTCTTAATGAAGCAATGAGTAATGGTTGCTGTCCGGTTAGCTCCATTGAAACGGGATCTACTCCTTATTTGATAAAAGATGGAGTAAATGGTTTTTCTTTCAACCTGAAAAAGAAAAATGACCTTTTTGAAAAAGTATTGTGGTTGATTGAACACCCTGAAGAACGCGAAAGAATGAGTATAGAGGCTTACAAGACAATACGTGATGTGTGGAGTCCAAAGAATGCTGCCGAGCAATTGTATAAATTGTGTCAATCGATGTTACAAGGTGAAAGTTATGTAGTAGAAGACGGACCTTGTTCAAAAGCAGAATAATTAGAAATGATGAAAGTATTACAGACTATACAGGGATTATCAGCTTCATCAGGTGGTCCCAGTACTTGCACTCGTGACCTTTTGGAGGGGTTGGAAGACTTGGAAGCCACTGTTCATTTACTAACTACTGAAAGCGCTGATGGTAAGGAACTTAATTTGGGTAGAGATAGTAGTTGGCTTATTGAAGTGGCAAATGATTATAAAACGCCTTTAGCTTTTTCTGCCAATCTACAGCGTGCTTTAGCTGAATCTGATTATGACATTTACCATACCAATGGTTTGTGGATGTATTCCAATCACATTACCTGTAAGATGGCGCGTGCCAAAAAGAAACCATATATTATTTCTCCCCATGGTATGCTGTATCCGTCTGCACTTGCTATTAAGCGATGGAAAAAGTGGCCTATACTGAAATTATGGTTTAATAAGGATGTGTATAACGCAACTTGTCTGCACGCTACCTGCAAACAAGAAATGGAACATTGTAGAACTTTCGGCTATAAAGGTCCTATTGCGGTAATTCCTAATCCTGTAGTTTTTCCAAAAGGAGTGGAAGCTGTTATCAATAAACCAGAAGGTCGTAAACAGATAGGATTTTTGGGGCGGTTGCACCCTATTAAAAGAGTAGAGAATCTAATTTATGCGCTTACTCTTTTATCGAAAGAAGAGCAAAACGGGTTGTCTTTACAAATTATGGGTAAATACGATGATTGTTATGAAGAATTTTTGAAAACGGAAGTTAAGCGTTTGGGGCTGGATGATTGTGTAGAATTTGTAGGGTTTGTGAATGGTAAGGATAAATATGAACGTCTATCGCGCTTATGGGCATTGATGGTTCCTAGTACGCAAGAGAACTTTGGTATGATTGTACCTGAAGCTCTAATTTGTGGTACACCAGTATATGCTTCATTGGGTACGCCTTGGAGCGAATTGAATGAGTATCAATGTGGATGGTGGAAGGGCAATGAGCCGCAAACTATAGCGAAGGTGATGCTTGAAATATTGAGAATGTCGGAAGCTGACGCTGTAGCTATGGGAGCGAGAGGGCGTAAGTTGATGGAAGAAAAATATGAACAGCACAAAGTGGCTGGTATGATGAACGATTTATATAGATGGGTGGTTGGCAAATGTGCCAAACCGGATTTTGTGTATACTCTTTGATTAGTGTGTGATGGAAAAAATAGATTTGTTAAAGTATCATAATACCTTAGGTCGAAAGCATCAATGTGTGCGTTTGGTTTGGAGTATCGTGTGGAGTTGTTTAGCGAGACCGTTACCAAGAAGCATGGGAAGCGGATGGAAGCGTATGTTGCTTCGATTGTTTGGGGCTAAGATTGATTCCACTGCCGTGGTGTATTCATCAGCAAAAGTTTACTATCCAAAGAATTTGATCATGGGGAGATGTTCATGTTTGGCATCTAATGTAGATTGTTATAATGTAGCTCCTATAATATTAGGTGACAATGTGACTGTATCACAAGGTGCTTTTCTTTGTACAGCCAGCCACGATGCAACAGATCCATTACATCCTCTTATTACCGCTCCTATTGTGATTGAAGATGCTGTTTGGATAGCAGCTGATGCTTTTGTGAGCATGGGGGTAACTATAGGCGAAGGGGCTATAGTTGGTGCTCGGGCTTGTGTTTTTAAGGATGTGGAACGATGGAAAATAATTGGAGGTAATCCTGCTAAGGTGTTAAAAGATAGAATATTAAAAGGGACTGATGTAAAGGATAATCTTAGCTTTTCTTTGGCAACGAAAGGGGGGACAAGATGATTTCTCTTTTTAATCCCATACAAACAAATGGCTTGAGCCGTAATGAGAAGATTAAGAATTTATTGTGGGTGACAGTAAATTGTACCATATTTCGTTGGAGTCCCTCTCGATTGGGAATTTTTCGGAGATATCGAGTGTGGTTAACTCGCCTTTTTGGGAGTAAAATAGATTATACTTGTAGTTTACATCCGTCCTGCAAGATTGAATACCCGTGGAATGTAACAATGGGATGCCTTTCTTCGTTAGGTGAAAAATCTTGGATATATGCAATGGCTCCTATCACAATTGGTGAAAAATCTTGGATATATGCAATGGCTCCTATCACAATTGGTGAAAAGTCTTGTATAGGAAAGGATGTTTATCTTCTTACAGGTTCACATGATATAAATAGTCCACATTTTGCATTAATTACGCGTAGAATTACTATCGGTAGTGCTGTATGGCTTGCTACAGGTTGTAGGGTGCTTCCAGGAATATGTATTGGTGATGGTGTAGTGGCTTCTGCAGCATCTTTAATTTGTAAGGATGTTGAACCATGGACTGTCGTTGGAGGTAACCCTGCTAAATTCATTAAGAAGAGAGAACTGAAAAATGAATAAACTTGATTTAACAACCATCATTCTCACATACAATGAGGAAATACATATTCGTCGTTGTTTGGAAAATGTATGTCCATTTTCCAAAAAGGTCATAGTGGTAGATAGCCCTTCTACCGACAGAACGGTAGAAATATGTAAAGAGTTTGAAAATGTTGAAGTTGTTGTTCACAAATATCCGGGTAATCAAGCGGAACAGTTTAATTGGGCGCTTGATAATGTAGAAATTTCTACAGAATGGGTATTGCGAGTAGACGCGGATGAATATTTAGAGCAGGAACTCATTATGGAACTTTTTGAGAAGTTACCAACGATGAATTCAAATGTCAGTGGTGTGGTTGTGTCGATTGGGCGGGAGTTTATGGGAAGACGATTGCATCATGGCATTGTTAATGGAGTGCTGCTGACTCGTTTGTTTCGGACGGGAAAGGCTCATTACGAATTGCGTTTAATGGATGAGTACTTAAATGTCCTTGATGGGGAAACTATCGTTTTTGACCATGCAATTGTTGATGCAAGTTGTATAGGTTTGAAAGCATTTACAGATAAACACAATAATTATTCAAGCCGTGAAGCAGCTCTCTTACTTGATGCAGAATTTGATTTGACAGAGAATAGTGATAATCATAATAATGCAGAGATTGCTAAAGAAGTTGCTGCTAAGCGTGCACAGAAAAAAAAGTATGCCAAGATGCCTTTGTTTTGGCGTGCATGGGGATATTTTGTCTATCGTTATATTGTAAAGTTAGGATTCCTTGATGGTAAAGAAGGTTTTTGTTGGGACTTCTTCCAAGGGCTTTGGTATAGGCTATTAGTTGATGGAAAGATCTATGAAGCAAAGAAAGTCTGTGGAAACGACAAACAAGCTCTGATGGCCTATATTAAAGATTATTGGGGCATAAAAATAAAATAATGAAAATTTCTATAGTAACAGTAACTTGGAATAGCGCTACAACGCTTCGTGACACAATCGAAAGCGTTCTGAAACAAGACTACAAGGATTTGGAATACATCATTGCCGACGGCTTGTCTAAGGATGAAACCGTGAGCATAATCAAGGAATATGAGCCTAAATTCAATGGCCGCATGAAATGGTTTTCAGAGAAGGACAAGGGTATGTATGATGCCATGAACAAAGGGATTAAAATGGCTACCGGTGACGTAGTGGGCATCATCAATTCGGATGACTTCTTTCATCGCGCGGATGTGATATCAAAGGTAGCAGAGGCTTTTGAACAGGATAAATCCGTCGAGGCTGTGTATGGTGATGTCCGCTTTGTGAATGATAGTGATTTGGATAAGACGGTACGCTATTATTCATCTAAAAACTTTGCGCCTTGGCGTTTCCGCTTTGGCTTTATGCCTGCACATCCTTCGTTTTATACATATAAGCACAATTTTGAGAAATATGGCTATTACCAGTATGACTATAAGATTGCGGCTGATTATGAGTTGCTGACTCGTTTTCTTTATTCAAATAAATTGAAGTCAAAGTATTTGCATTTGGATTTCATGAAGATGCGCACAGGAGGTAAGAGTACCGCTAACTTGAAGAGTAACTGGATATTGAATAAGGAAATTGTCCGTGCATGTCGTGAAAATGGAATATGGACATGTATGCCGTTGCTTGGATTGAAATACTTTGTGAAAGTTTTTGAGTTGATTTTTACAAAAGAGTAATATGAAGATACTTATAACCGGCATCCACGGCTTTGTCGGAGGTAATATTGTAAAAGCCATGGGACGGAATCATGAGATTTATGGCCTTGATATTGTTGCTCCGGAAAAAGAGGGTGTAGTCAAGACCTTTTCCTGGAATGACCTTGATGAGAATAAGATTCCACAAGTAGATGCTGTTATCCATCTTGCCGGCAAGGCACACGATTTGAAGAAAACATCGGGGCCGGAGGTTTATTTCAGGATTAATACCGGATTGACACAGAAAATCTATGACTGGTTCCTTCAGTCATCGGCTGGAAAGTTTATCTTCTTCTCGTCTGTAAAGGCTGCTGCCGATTTTGTTCCGGGTGATATTCTTACTGAGGATATTGTTCCTAATCCGGTGGGGCCTTACGGAGAATCCAAGATTAAGGCTGAAGAGTATATTTTGTCTCATCCTGCAACTGGTAAGCAAGTGTATATCCTGCGTCCATGTATGATACATGGGCCTGGTAACAAAGGAAATCTCAATCTGCTTTATGGTGTGGTGAAAAGAGGGATACCCTGGCCGTTGGGTGCATTTGAGAACCGACGTTGTTTTACTTCTATTGGTAATCTTTGCTTTGCCATTGAGGGGTTGCTTACCAAAGATGTTGCTTCAGGCATCTACAATATGGGAGATGATGAATCTTTGTCTACGAACGAGCTTATTGCAGTCATTTGCAGTGCGCTGGGTAAGAGGGCACACATCTGGCATCTGCCCAAGGGATTGATGAACGGCATGGCAAAAGTGGGAGACGTTTTGCACCTGCCGCTGAACTCGGAGCGTTTGACGAAACTTACCGAAAACTATGTGGTTAGCAATGCCAAAATAAAAAGAGCACTGGGGGTAGATAAAATGCCCATACGTGTCGAAGAAGGACTAACACAAACCATTAAATCATTTGCAAATACAAAATAAGTATGGTCGTATATCTGTTGATAGCAGTATTATTGCTTGTTCTTGAATTGGCATATTTCAAGGTTGCCGATAAGTGTAACATTATAGATAAACCTAATTTACGTTCGTCGCACAGTTCTATAGTGCTGCGTGGCGGTGGTATTATTTTCTTGTTTGGAGCCTGGCTTTATGCCGCCTTCTATGGTTTCACATGTCCGTGGTTCCTGTTGGGGCTCACCATGTTAGGTGGTATCAGTTTTGCCGATGATATTCATTCGGTATCCAATAAGTTTCGACTGATTGTACATTTCGTCGCTATGACACTCATGTTTTATCAGTGGGGAATTTTGCTGCCTGAGTATTGGTGGGTGGTTATCATTGCGCTTATAGTATGTACCGGCATTATTAATGCGTATAACTTCATGGACGGCATTAATGGTATCACCGGCGGTTATTCATTGGCGGTATTGATTCCATTGTTGCTCTTGAATATGCAAGATGAATACACTGATAACAATTTTATTATTGTGGTTTTGTTGAGTGTGTTGGTCTTCTGTCTGTTTAACTTTCGTACCAGGGCAAAATGCTTTGCCGGTGATGTGGGTAGTGTCTCCATCGCATTTATTTTGCTCTATTTCTTAGGCTCTTATATTTTACAGAGTGGAAACTATTGGGCAGTTTTGCTGTTGATGGTATATGGTGTGGACAGTGTGCTTACTATCTGTCACCGCATCATGTTGCACGAGAATATTGGTCAACCTCACCGCAAACATGCCTATCAACTGATGGCTAATGAGTTGCATATTAAGCATGTGGCAGTATCAACCATCTACATGGTTGTGCAGTTGGTAATTTCTTTGGGTGCCATCTATCTGCCGGTAAACAAGTATCTGTATCTTGTAGTGGTATTGGTGCTGCTGTGTGTAGCCTATATATTGTTCAAAAAGAAGTATTATCATTTGCACGAAGAGTATCTTCGTGCTAAAGCTAACGAAAGGAATGATGGAAATTAATGACAAATTGCTTGATGAATTATTGTCTCAGGCCGAGATCAATGAGAGACGCCGTGTCAATCTCGATTTGCGTAATGGCGATGGAGACACTTCACAACGTATGCTCAATGCCTTACAGCCAAGAACGCATGTTCCTATTCATCGCCACACAGCAACTAGTGAAACTGTAATTCTGCTTAGAGGCCATGTCACTGAACTTTTCTATAACGAAAAAGGGGTTGAATGTGGTCGTTACGAATTGAATCCCGCGAAAGGTATTTATGGTGTTCAAGTACCTGCCGGAATGTGGCATACTCTTGTTGTGCATGAGCCTTCTGTTATCATAGAGATGAAAGATGGTGCCTATGTGCCCATTACCATGGATGATATTTGGCAATACGAATAAATTATGGTTTATTATTGAGAAGATAAAACGAATGGCTGACAATAGAATCTACTGTCAGCCATTCGTTTTTATTGGCTTATACTTGTGAATACTCCTTCACACACTCAAAGCACGGGCACCCCTTCATAGGATTCAAATCATGATGTCCCACAATCAACGCTTTCGGAAACTGTCTCCGTAACTCCCTCAATAAAGCAAGCAACGAGCCCTTTTGCTCCAAAGTGCGAGTATCCTTCGGCTTTCCTTCCGCATCCAGCCCACCCTCATAACAAATACCAACCGAATGAGCGTTATGATTTCGGCAATGTGCCCCCACCTTTTCCAGCGACCGTCCCCGATGGATTTCCCCGTCACGTGTGACATAAAAATGATAACCGATGTCACGGAATCCTCGATGGCGGATATGGTCTAAACGACAGGCTTCCGCCGAGAGGGATTTCCCCTCTGGCGTAGCACTACAATGAATGATAATTAGCGTAATAGTCCTCATTAGCCTACATACAGCTTTGCACTCCGAACACACCGCCGATGGCGGTAGCTACAGTGATGATAATTTTGAGAACTAAGCTCCATACGGAGCGGCGTGATGATGAATTACTCATAAGTCAATTTTTTAAAGATTAAAATAATTAGATATTAGCGAGCCCTTCGCAAAAAGAAGGGCTCACAGAAAATAGGAGAGACAGGAGATAGGGAGAAGAATTAAGCTGCCGGATCCGGAGTTTCCCCGCCATCATCCGGGTTCGGGTCAGGCGTATTGCCGGAATCCGAACCGGAACCACCGCCACCGGAAGTGGTAGGCTTCTGATACTCCGCCTGCTGTCTCAGTTGGCTGTCGAGTTTCAGGTTAGTGGTTGACAGATTCCCGGTGGCACGTGCCTTGAGCTTCATACCGGTGATATTCTTCTCCAGCGAGAACTCTTCCAGCGTTTCGGCTGCCTTGCTGCGGATACCTACACCGAAAATGGCCAGGTCATCAATTTTCACGCATTTGCCGTCGAGCAGCAACTCCTTGATGCAGTCCACCATATCGGTGAGCACACCCTTGATGACACCGCCGGAATACGGTGAATTGTGCTTCGACATATGTTCGGCAAGCTTGGCCAAATCATACGTCTCATCGCTTACCGCACGGGCGAACCACTTGCCCGCATTCAAGCCTTTCTGCTGCTGGTTCTGATAAATTTTGTAACGAATCATAAAACAATAAATTAAAGGGTTAAACATTGTGTCTCCGGGATTCTTTCCCCTTTTGACGATACAAATATACAACCCCGGAATCCCGGAAAATCGGTTATGAGCCGTTATACTCATACCTTGTCAGTTATATGCAATTAGGGTCGGTTATTCAATGGAAAAGCGTTGGCTATGTGGATATATTTTGTTACTTTTGTGACAGTAAATCAGAAACTTATCCATCATGAAAGAATTCAGAATACGTGCGTATGGACGCATGGAACTGGCGCAACTTTATTCTCCCGAACTTACCAGTATTGCCGCTTACCGGAAAATGAAAAAATGGATCCTACGGTGTCCCGGACTTTTACAACGCTTGTATGATTTGGGTTATCAACCGGAGCATCGCTCTTTCACACCGTTGGAGGTGAGGGTGATTGTGGATGCGTTGGGCGAGCCTTAGGAGAGCGGCGTTTTACAACTGCTAAAGCGGCGCTTTAGAGGACGTAAAGCTAAGCTTTAGCACTCGTAAAGCGCCGCTTTATTATAGACAAATCGTAGCGTTGTTAATAACGGGCAGGTACAGAAGGTACACTTTTCCAAGGCTTCCTTACACACACACATACGCACGCACTCACGTGCGCGTATAAGTTCCTTTGCCGTCTATATTGATAAATATCCCGTCTTTGGTCAGTCGTTTCAGCCAGGTGAGTGCGGTGTTCTCCTTGATTTCCATGTCGGCAGCCTGTTGACGTACTTGTGCACGGGTAAATGTTGTTCCCAGTTTGTTGAAGAAGAAATCCTGATCGGCGTTCATCCTGTGGCTGATTTTCGTAGGAGGAAGGAAAGACAGGATATGCGTGGCATGGCAGTAGAGAGGCTTCGCAAGTTGAAGCACGGCTTTAAAGTCATCGGGAGTAATGGTTACATCCCAGCGGGTGATGATGCCGTCGTTGATATTGTCGGCGGGAATCGTCTTGTCCGGAGTCAGATAGGGGTTAGGGGATGTTTTGAACAGGTAGGGGTGCGGGCTCTCGAGTGCACGCAATACGGCTACTTCCGCCATGATACGACATATATTGACACCCAGACGGGCTACGAAACTGTACATCTCGTTGCCGTTGGCTATGCTCGAACGGGAGAACAGGTTGGAAAAGAGAGTGTCGAATTCCTGTTTCTGTTCCTTCGTGAGCCGGAGTGTGTGGAGTCCGTGGGCTTTCAGCTCATCCAGTTTCTGTTTCCATTCCAGACCCATGGAGATAAAGACTTCCTCTAAGTCTGTCTCATTCTCGGAAAACTGGCTTACCCATCTCCAGATACCGGGCATGTAGTAGAACAGCTGGCGGGAGAAAAGCCCGTTTTCTGCTGATGGGATGAGGGCTTTTACTTGTCCCGGTGTCCCCGAAATCAGGACGGAAAGATAGCTCTTTTTTACTTCCCGGTATTCCCGGTCGGTGCGGCGGTTGTAAGACAGGCGGTCATGGTCGAAGGCTTTGCGGAGAGTGTCGCTCCAGTGACCGTAATCCGAACCTATGGCGGTGGACAGGGTGTCTGCTTCTGCTTCAAAGATAAGTCCTGTTCCGTTGGCGTCCATGATGTTTTGCAGAATGCCCGTGCCGGTATTGTTGCCCGAGATGAGGAACATTCTGTCTGCGGGCATTTCCGGGGCTTCCACATTAGCCCGTTCTTTGCCCATCGCATCGTAGGTGGCTTTCTCTCTTTTATAAACCTTCATTTCTGCCGCAACCTCAGCACGGAGCTGGTCGTGGATAGGCTCCACGAGTTGCCGGATATGCGAAAGGGCATGTTTGCCGGAAGCGGAAGGGGCAATGAGGAAACTTTGCATGCAGGGGAACTGGAATTCACCGCCATAGAGACATCGCACGTATCGTTCCATGCTGGAGCCCAAAGCTGTCAGTGTTCCCAGTAACAAGGCGTCGTGTTGTACTGCTGTGCTTCCGTAGCTCATGATACGTTGCAGGAGTTCCGGCCAGTCGGCTTCGGGGAAAGTGGGCAGCGGATGCTGCGGTTCGCTGCCCGGCAATAGTTCTTCTTCTCCTTCTTCGGAAGTTTCGTCATTTCTCACCTTATTATACGCGCACGTGTGTGTGAGAAAATTGCGCGGTGTACCTGCTGTACCTTTTGTACCTGCCGGGTTGTTCATAACCTCGTCTTTGCGGATGGTTACCCCTGCTGTTTCGGCGAGATGGAACACTGTGCCCAGATGTATGTCGCCATGTTTCGTGGTGAGTGCGTTGGAGAATACCCTGTCGGTTTGTTCACGCTGATATTTGGCGGACAAGCGGCAGATACGGTGAAAATAGTCACGGCCGGCTTCGCCGCAATCTGTGGCGATGGCGAATGCCAGTTGTACGTATTCGATATAAGTAGGGGCGATATCTGCTCCTGCCGTTTCAACTGTCTCGGTGAGACGGCGTAATGATTCAATATCATTCATTTTTCTAGGATTGGGAATTATAAATCATATCAGATGTTTCTGAATAACGCTTCAGGGTCGTGGCTCAGGAAACAGGCTCTTACCAGGTCTTTTCCCGAACCGTCTACGCCTTTTGCCGTTGTCCGGGCAGCGATGTCCGTTGCCGGGGCGTAAGCCATTTCGACATATTGCATTGCCTTGTTGATGCTTTCTGTGACATTCTGTACCTCGTCTGCCGGAAATGGCGTGCCGGTCGGGACGAATGCTTTCACGCCCCGACCGCTGGGGCTGATATACGTGAGCACGGGGCGGAGGAAGGGATCGTCGAATAAGGTGCGGCGCATTCCGGCGGCTTCTTCGTAGGAGTCGAGGTGGTCTACGTCTATCACTATCAGCCGTGAGGGGGACAGGAAGCATTTGCTGTTGCGGCGGGTGAAGGTGCCGCAGGGAGTCACGTAAGGCAGGAGAGTGGCTTTCGCCGTCCGCATGTCCGGAGCGTTGCGTACTTGTTCGGTCAGGAGCCTGAGGTCTTCGTTGCAGGTGATCATCTGGAAAACTTGTTCCACGGAGATTTCGCAGAAGGGGAGAAGGGTGGCGGGGGTGACAATTCGTCCTTCTTTATTCCTGGCGGGGGCGATGGGTGGCATGAAATAGGACATTCTGTAATTGTTTGGCATAATATTTTGTTGTAATGAATTAAAAACTTTACTTTTGTGGAAAAACACCAATGTGCTTCAAAACACGGCGTAAAATTAGTAAATGTAAAATAAACATCATCCTGATATGCTAGGATGAAAGTGAAAATAATTAACTGTATAGGTGTCTAATTAACAATAAATAAGAATGAAAAAGGAAAAAGTTTGTTATGCTGCGTTGGGAGCATACATTGATGAGTTGCTTAAACATGCGAGCGTGAGAAATGATGATGTGTACGCGGCCTTGGGTATGGGGCATGATGTTTTGAATGACTTAAAAAAGGGCTGGTTCGCCCATTGAGTGAGTACATAGAAGTTGTGGAACTCTGCATGGACAAATTCAGTGAGGAAGAAATCGAGGCAATTTGGGATAGATGGAAGTTGCTGTATATGAAGTACAGGAAGAAAAAAGAGGAGGAGAGAGGAGAACGGTGAAACATATAGATAAAGTAAAGACGGCAGGCGGGAAAAAGTTTCCCGCCTGCCGTCTTCTGAATGGATATTTTTTGTAGCTTTGTGAAAAATATGATTGATATGGAAGATTTGCAAAGATTATACCCTATTGGGATACAGACATTCTCGAAGATACGTGAGGATAATTTTCTTTATATTGATAAAACGGAATATGTGTACCGACTGACACATTCGGCTTCCAGCTATTTGTTTTTGAGTCGCCCGCGACGTTTCGGGAAATCTTTGCTTACCAGTACCTTTCATTGTTATTTCGAGGGACGGAAGGATTTGTTTGAAGGGCTGGCTATGGAGACTTTGGAGAAGGAATGGATACAGCATCCGGTGTTACACTTCGACATGAGTACTGCCAAACATGTAGACAAGGAGCAACTGAATGCCGAACTGGAATTGAAACTCATGGCTTATGAGGAGATTTATGGACGTGTAGAAGAAGAGCTGTATGTCAATCAGCGTTTGGAGGGGCTTATTAAACGTGCTTACAAGCAGACCGGCAAGAAAGTGGTTGTTTTGATAGACGAATATGATGCCCCTTTGCTTGATGTGGTTCATGAAGAAAAGAATCTGCCGCTGTTGCGTAACGTGATGCGTAATTTTTACAGTCCGTTGAAGGCGTGTGACCCTTATTTGCGCTTTGTCTTTCTTACGGGGATAACTAAGTTTTCGCAACTTAGCGTGTTCAGTGAACTTAATAATATTTCCAATGTGAGTATGTTGCCTGATTATGCTGCCATTTGTGGTATCACCGCTGAGGAACTTCGCACTCAGATGGTTTCGGATGTAGAACGTCTGGCCGCCCGCTTGGGAGTTACTGCTGAAGAGATGTTGGACAAATTAAAGGAAAATTATGACGGTTATCATTTCGCATGGCCGTCACCCGATGTTTTCAATCCTTTCAGTTTGCTTAAGGCGATGGCTTTTGGAGAGATTGGCTCCTATTGGTTTGAGAGCGGCACCCCCACTTATATTATAGAGATGCTGCGCAAGTATGCTGTATTGCCGTCAGAGATTGGTGGGGAGGAGGCATCGCCCAGTGATTTTAACGTGCCTTTGGAGCTGGCTACCAATTATATGCCGTTGCTTTATCAGGCCGGTTACCTTACGATAAAGGGGGCGGATTTGGAATTTGACGCTTATATGCTTGATATTCCTAATAAGGAGGTACGTGTCGGTCTGATGAAAAGCCTGATACCGTCTTATGTGATGAGCGACAGTCACGAGGTGAACAGTGTGGTGCGTAATTTGGCGCGTAACATTGTGCGGGGAGATATGGACGAAGCTTTGAAGTTGCTTCAGACTTTCCTTTCCACTGTGCCTTATTGCGACAACACGGATTATGAGGGGCATTATCAGCAGATGCTTTATGTGATATTCTCATTACTGGGTATTTATACAGATGTGGAGGTGCATACGCATAAAGGACGGGTAGACATGGTGCTTCGTACCAGGACTACTCTCTATCTGGTAGAACTAAAACTGAATCAAAGCGCGGAGGCTGCCATGAAGCAAATTGACTTGCAGCAATATTCCGATCGTTTTGCTCTCTGCGGGCTTCCGGTGGTAAAAGTTGCGATAAATTTCAGTGCGGAGACCCGGACGATTGCTGATTGGGAGATTTCAACTAAATAATGATGTAACGAATACATTTTTATATTAGCAGTTTGATTTATTGGCAGGTGGGAAACATGAGTTCCACCTGCCTTTTTATTGCAGGCATATCAAATAGTAGCCATATCTTTTCCGTGTGCGATAACGAAAACACAAAAAATAACATTTTATTATGTATAAAAAAATAAGAGAGAATGCTTCGTAGTTCACAAATAATGATTAAATTTGCCGCGATTTGTAATGTTGAGTTTGCAAAATGACGAATAATACT
>PPYF01603313.1_pt1 | contig 18448 bp, 15 predicted proteins | sample 1559871 | NCBI WGS metagenome assembly PPYF01 (sample SAMN08240021, study PRJNA423297) | Human gut metagenome, whole genome shotgun sequencing project. | reverse complement strand
GCATTTAAATTTATAGTACCTAAATTTATCCCAAGTATTATATGTAGTGGATTTATAAAGTTTATTAATTCTCCAAGATTGAAGCTCATTAATAATTTTAATCCTAAAGAGATTAAGAATAATATTGCAACTGAAGTTACAGATGTTAATAATATAGGCTTTATATCTCCCTTAAAAGCCTTTATAATTTTTCCTTTTTTTGAAGTCTCTACTTCATCTAAAGATTTCCCACAAGATTTACAATATAGGCCTTCATTATTTTCAGTTTCACAATGACCACATACTGATTTTTGTTTTAATGTTATTTTATCTCTTAAAATATCTTGTGCATTTTTTCCATCCTCTGTAGAATAATTTAAATATGTTTTATTCTTATTATCCAATTTTTTCATCTTCCGTCCTTTCCTGTATTCATATAAATAAATTATATATTAATACCTAAAACTTATCTATAGTATAAGTATTCCATTGAAAAAATTTCACATAAAATTCATTTTTCCCATCTAAAATATCCTATATCTTCATATTAATTTCTAATACCAGACTTAAAGTATTAAAATCTATCACTACAATATATATAAATAAAGGTTATAAACTATAGAATTTATATCTATAATTTATAACCTTTATTATTTATTCCCATTTATTTAATATATTTTTCATAAAGCTTTTTATATCTATATCATATACATTCTTTAACTTATCATCATTAAGTACTTCCATAGATGTTCCTACTTTTTCTATGCTATCTAGAATTATTTTCACATCTTCCTTAGATAATGAGCTAAAAGCTCCTTTTAAGTATGGGTATCTACCAAGAGATACAGTTTCATAAACAGTATAAGGAAAATGAATCTCTGACAATTGACTCATTAAACCTACTTTTTGTGCAAAACTTTTTCTTTCATATTTATTAGAATCTACACCATCAAATTTTATTGTGCCTCTATATTCTATTAAATTTGCAATGGATTTTAATAATGTACTTTTACCACAACCATTAGGGCCTATTATAAATAAAATCTCACCTTTATCTACCTGTAAGTTTACGTTTTTTATTATATCTACACCATTATAACCACTATAAAGTTCCTTTATTTTTAACATACCATCACCTTTTATTTTTAAAATAGATATATGCAAAGAATGGAGCTCCAATTAATGCTGTTACCGCACCTACTGGAAGTTCTGATGGTACAACTACAGTTCTAGCAATCAAGTCTGATATTACCATTAAACATCCTCCAAATACAAAGGACATTGGTATTACGTATTTATGTTTCGATCCAAATACGCGTCTAACAACATGAGGTGCAATTAAATCTATAAATCCTATAGTTCCACTTAAAGATATTGCCCCACCCGTTAGTATTGCAGAAAAAATAAAAAGATTTCGTTTTATTTTTGATACATCTACACCTGTTGCTTTTGCTTGCTCTTCTCCAAATGTCATTATATCCATTTCTCTAGTAAATCTTATTACGCCTAACATACCGATTATGAGAAATGGAAGTATGAGCTGTACATAACTCCATCCCTTCATAGAAAAAGTTCCCATCTGCCAAAGAGTTATACTTTTCATATCTTCTGAAAATAATGCGGTAAGCGTTGTAAGTATTGCATTTACAAACAATGAAAATACCATTCCCGATAATATAATTGTATTATTTGACATAGTCCTATCTATTGTAGAAGAAAAAACTATAACTATATATACTGTTGCTAAACCAAATAAAAAGCCTACTAATGGAAGTGTAAAACTTCCAATTATAGGCATAGATATTCCAGTTACTATAATTAATCCTGCACCTAGAGATGCCCCTGATGATACCCCTAGAGTATATGGTGATGCTAGTTGGTTTTTCAAAATAGATTGAACCACTGCACCACTTGTAGCTAAACATCCTCCAACAAAAAATGCAAGCAATACTCTAGGTAATCTCAGTTTCCAAACAATGCCAACATTTTTAATCTCTAATCCATCTCTTAGTGGAATATTTAATATTTTAGTTGATAGTATTGATAATGTATCTAAAAAATTAATATTGGAACTTCCTACGGAAATTCCAATACATATTATTATTAAAGCTAATAAAACACTAATTATTACCTTATGTTTATTTTTCATAATGTTCTGGATATACAGCCTTAGCCATTTGTTCTAAAGCTTTAATTACATTTTGAGATGGACGTGAAGATGCATTTTGATCTACTAAATAAACTTCATTATTTTTTATTGCATTTATATTTTCCCAAGCATCTCTAGATTTTATTTCCTCTGTAGGATTCTCCATATATCCTGCATTAGTTATTATTACATCTGGATTTGCATCTATTATAGCTTCAGCTGTTGGAGATACCCATCCTTCTTCATTTTCAAATATATTTTTTGCTCCAATTATTTCTATCATTTCATTTAAGAAAGTAGATTTCCCAAAACTAGATAAATATGGTGCTGGTGATATTTCAAAATATACTGATTTTTTATCAGTTATTGTATCACCTATAGCTTTTATTTCTTCTACTTGTGCTTTCATATCATCTACTATTTCTTTACCTTTTGACCTTTCATTTACAACATCAGCAATAAACTCTATATCTTTGTATATTCCATCTATACTGTCACTACTCGGTATGTAAACTACTGGTATACCTGCTTCACTTATTGCTTTAAACGGATCTTCTGCAGAACCAGTTTTGTTGTGTCCTGATGCTATAACAATATCTGGTTCTAAACCTATTATAGTTTCTGCATCTGGATTTAAAAAATCTATTTGTGGTAATTCTGTATTTATACCTTCTATATCAGTAGAATATTTATCTATAGCTACTAGTTTATCTCCTAAACCTAATGCCATTAATACTTCTGTATTTGAAGGAGCTGTAGATATTATTTTTTCAATTTTGGTCGGTATATTTACCTCTGTACCCTCTCTATCTGTAACCATTCTATCTGTTTGAGAACTACATCCTGATAGTACAAATATTGATAATGTCATAATTAATGCTAATATTTTTTTCATTTCAACCTCCTATAATCTTTTATTGTTACTATAACATATAGTTAAGTATAAATTTTATTATATGTACCATGTATACACTATGAAATAACATTATATCAAAAAAGTATCATGATTGCATCATAATTACATTAAAATTAAGTTAAGAAAATATATACTTATGAAATTATATAGAGATAAATGGCATTATAATTTTTATCATATCTACAAATATTAGAACAAAATGGTATGTTCATTTTTAATTATACACTAATATCATATATATTTGGATTAATAGTCAATAAATCTAGATTAATAGCAGGATGGATATTTACTATAATGTATGCTGTTATAGATTCTTATGGATTATTATATTCAGCTAGTTCAATAATAAATTTGAATAATAGTATGTGTGAAACTAAACAAGTAGCTTAAGCTATAAAATAATATATATTTAAGCTTATATTTTAATAAAGATAGTAAGTACTAATAACTATAGATATTAGTATTTACTATCTTTTTTTATATTACATATTTAAATACAGCAAAAAAATGAGCTAAACTTCCTAACAAAATAAAAATATGAAATATTTCATGAAATCCTAAATTTTTAAACTTAAGAGCTCTAGGCTTAAGTCCATATATGACTGCCACCTATAGTATAGAGTATTCCTCCTAATACTAATAAAGCTATTCCTCCCAATGCTATAGAATTATAAAGCGGAACTATTATAAATATAGATATCCAACCCATTCCTATATAAATACTTGTCGATATCCATCTAGGGCAGTTAAACCAAATCATTTTAAATAATACTCCGCATATAGCTATAGTGGATATTACACTAAATGTTATCCATCCTATAATACCTTTTAATCCAATCAAGCAAAATGGAGTATAAGAACCTGCTATAAGAATAAAAATCATAGAATGATCTATTTTTCTTAAAAAAGCAATTACATTATCAGACGATACTACTAAGTGATATGTTGCAGATGCAGAGTAAAGTAATATTAAACTAATCCCAAATATAATAACTGCAGCTATATTTATAATATTAGGACTAGTTAGTGTTGTCTTTATAACTAATGCCAAGAGACCTATAAAAGAAAGAATTGCACCACCTAAATGGGTAAATCCATTTATAGGCTCCCTAATATATGCTTTCATAAATTTCCCCCTATAAACTTTTTCACCAACAATTTATTCAGTCAACCGACCGATTTTATTAATATTGTATATTTATTTAAGGTAAAAGTCAATATAATATAAAATCGTATTGATGTTCATTTCACTTAATTTATAATAAAAAACACATTGAGTATTTCATCAATGTGTTTTTATTTAAAAGTAAATCTTCTATTAATAGAATTACTTCTGTAAATCTATTTAATTATTAGAATTCAGCATTTTTAGGAGTTCTTGGGAATGGTATAACGTCTCTTATGTTTTGCATTCCTGTTAAGTACATTAACATTCTTTCAAATCCTAAACCGAAACCAGAATGTGTAGCAGTACCGAACTTTCTAAGTTCTAAATACCACCAGTAATCTTCTTCATTTAATCCTAATTCTTTTATTCTATCTAATAATACATCGTATCTTTCTTCTCTTTGAGATCCACCTATTATTTCTCCTATACCAGGAACTAATAAGTCTGTAGCTCTAACAGTTTTTCCATCTGGATTTAATCTCATATAGAAAGCTTTTATATCTTTTGGATAATCAGTTACGAAAACTGGCCCTTTTATTATTTCTTCTGTTAAGTATCTTTCGTGCTCAGTTTGTAAGTCACATCCCCACTCAACTGGGAACTCAAACTTGTGTCCTGATTTTTGTAATAATTCTATAGCTTCTGTATATGGTAATCTCTTGAATTCAGAGTTTACAACACTTGTTAATCTTTCTATTAATCCTTTGTCAACAAAGTTGTTGAAGAATTCCATTTCTTCTGTGGCATTTTCCATTACATAGTTTATGATGTATTTTATCATATCTTCAGCTAATTCCATGTTGTCTTCTAAGTCTGCGAAAGCTATTTCTGGCTCTACCATCCAGAACTCAGATGCATGTTTAACTGTGTTAGAGTTTTCTGCTCTAAATGTTGGTCCAAATGTATAAACATTTCTAAATGCAAGTGCCATTATTTCAGCATTTAACTGACCACTAACTGTTAAGTTAGCTTCTTTTCCAAAGAAGTCTTTAGAATAATCTACATGTCCTTCTTCTGTTTTAGGTATATTGTTTAAATCCATAGTAGTTAATCTAAACATTTCCCCTGCACCTTCACAGTCACTTCCTGTTATTATTGGAGAGTGAGAATACACGAAGTTTCTATCTTGGAAGAACTTATGTATAGCATAAGCTGTTAAACTTCTTACTCTAAATACAGCAGAGAAAGTATTACTTCTTGGTCTTAAGTGAGCTATTGTTCTTAAGTACTCTAATGTATGTCTTTTCTTTTGTAATGGGTATGAGCTATCTGACTCACCTTCTAATATTATGTTAGTAGCTTGTATTTCAACTGGTTGCTTAGCACCTTCTGTACATACTAATTCCCCTTCAACAAGTATTGATGAACTTATTGGAAGTTTAGTTATTTCTTTGAAGTTTTCTAATTTTTCATCAGATAAAACTATTTGCATATTTTTGAAGAAACTTCCGTCATTTAATTCTACGAATCCGAAGTTTTTAGAAGCTCTAGATGTTCTTATCCATCCAGCTACTTTTACAGTTTTTCCTATGTATTCTTCTTTGTTTCTGTATAATTCTTTGATTGTTACAAATTGTTTTTGCATATTATTTTCCTCCTTTTGTTATTTTAATTTATATAATTTGATAATTTTTATATGGAAATTCGATTCATACTTTTTACTAATAATACTTAAAATGTATATAAGCTAAAGTATTACTAACTTTTTTGTATAAAAAAAGCCCTTCATCCCATATAACACAAAGGGACGAAAGACTGTTACTCTCGCGGTACCACCCTAATTGCCAATAAAAATTGACCTCTTAGTAAGCATTGCTTATAGTCTATAACGGGACCTCCCGTCTAAGCCTACTCTCTTGTGATTTCGGTTAGAGGCTCCAAGATGTTCTTCAGTATAATCTTCGTATTAGGCTCACACCTTCCCTAACTCGCTGTGACTACATAATATACTTACTCTTCTTTTCATAGCCTTTATTTTAATATTATTTCAATTATTAAAAATATTATACCAACTTGCAAATTTTAAGTCAACATGTTGTTTAAAAAACATATTATCTATTAATACTCCCATATAGGAGGTGATTTTTTGAAATATTTTTTATTATTTCTTATTATATTATCATTTATTGGTCCAGCTGTAGATGACAATAAATCTACAGGTGATGTTATAACGGATAGTATCTATAACTATATATTTTAGAAAGGTAGTATACAAAGAAAACCAAGATATAGTATCAAGCTCATATGATGTTAAAGCTGGTGAATATATACTTGTTCCTAGTGATAGATAAGTTAATGCCTCAAATAATATAAATCATTTGAGGCATTATATTTGTAATATATTGATTGTAAAACTCCTTAAAAGTTATCTTTTATTTATGCTTTAAATATTGTATTTCCTTCTTTTATAGTTTCTAGAACTTTTATAGTTTCTATCTCTTCTTTATCTATTGATAATATATCTTTATCAAGTATTACTAAATCCGCAAGCTTTCCTTCTTCTATAGAACCCTTTGTATCTTCTTCAAAGTATTGATAAGCTCCATTTATAGTAACTGCTTTTATAGCTTCCATTACTGGTATTCTTTGGTGTTCTCCTAGTACTCTACCAGATTCAGTTTTTCTATTAACTGCATTGTGTATAGCTAATATTTGATTAGGCATTTTTACTGGTGGGTCTTGGTGTAAAGTGAATTTTATTCCTTTTTCTAAAGCCCATCCTATTGGAGATATATTTTGTGCTCTTTCTGGTCCAAATACTTGATCGTGGTGTAAATCTCCCCAGAATCTAACATGGTCACAGAAGAATGTTGGTACAGCACCTAAAGCTTTTACTCTATCTAATTGATCATATCTTAAAGCTTGGCAATGAACCATAACTGGTCTTAATTCTGTTCCGTGACCTGTTATTTCAACAGCTTTTTCGTAACATCTTAAGAATTGCTCACAAGCTTCATCTCCGTTAACGTGTACATTAACTTGAACATTCATATTTATACAATCAACAAAGTATTGAGTTACAACTTCATCAGTTTGTGTTCCATATCCACAGTAATCTTTTGGTTGTCCTTGAGGTACTTTGTAGTATGGTTTACTTAACCAGGCAGTAAATCCTTGTGGAGAACCATCTAACCAAGTTTTAGCTCCACCTAACTTGTAGTGATTAAAGTATTCTCTCTTTGGAGTACCCTCATCTTTCATTAGATTTTTAGTTGATGGTTGAGTAGCAAGTCCTACTACATCTATTATCAACATATTATTTTGAGCACAAGCTCCTAATATGTGGTTATATCCATTAGCTTCTTCTACTGACGCATCTTGAGTTGTTGTTATCCCTAATGATGCATATATCTTTTGAGCTTTTACCATAGCTTTTAAGATTTCTTCAAATCCTGGTGCTTTTACAATCTTTTTCTTTTCACTATCTAATATAGCATTTTCCTCTAATACACCATTTGGCTCTTTAGAGTCAGGAGATACTGTTCTTACAACTCCACCTTCTGGAACTTCATAATCTTCTCCTACATATCCGTATAACTCTAATGCTTTAGAGTTTACAGATGCTAAATGACCTGATGCATGAGATACTGATATAGGTATCTCTGTACTTACTTTATCTAAATCAAATTTAGTTGGATGTTCTCCATCTTCAAATTTAGTATTATCATATCCAAATCCTATTAACCAATTATCGCCACTTGGTGGATCATTTTTTAATGATTCTTCTAATCTAGCTAATAATTCTTCTTTAGACGTTACATCTCCTAATGTAACTATCATTAAAGTTTGTGCAACAGGAACTATGTGACCATGTGGATCTATAAATCCAGGAAGCATAGTTTTACCTTCTAAATCTATAACCTCAGTATCATTATCTTTTAAAGAAAGTATTTCTTCATTAGTTCCTACTTTTATAATTTTACCATCTTCGATAGCAACTGCTTGTACTACTTCTTCTTTGTTATTAACAGTTATCACATTACCATTAAAATAAAGTTTTTTAGTCATTTGGAATCATCTCCATTCAAATTAATAATTTTTTATAATTTAATACCTAAATCTTTTAAGATTAAATTTTTCCATTTTATTATGCAACAGTTTTCTTTATTAAGCAACAATCTTCTCTTTTTTATTACTTAACTTATAAACTTCCCAATGCTTAAATGTAAATATTGCTAATGCAGATACATTTATTCCAGAAAGCACAAATAATAATAAGTCAACTGCTTCAAACACAACATTTGCTCCAAATACAGCTAATGTTCCTGCAGATATTATTAAAACTAAGTATATTGCTATATTCTTATTTGCAGAATTATTTTTAAATAATTTTGTCGTATAGTAGAAAGATCCAAGTATAGTAGTTAAAGCTGATAATACTGTAAATGTACTTAATACTACTAATCCAAATATTCCAACTACATGTTCTGCAGTATTAAAGTATCCACCTAATCTAGTTACTGTATCAGCTGCAGTTCCATCAGTTTAGATAAGACTAAAGCTCCAACTACTAATATAACTGGAATAACTATGAATAAATATCTTTGAACTAATGATAGCTCTATTCCAAACTTATTGTTTAATATAGTTGCTGCAACTGAGTCTATTCCACTAAATTGGAATCCACCAAATCCAAATACTGCTAAAGCTACGAAACATACTGCATATAAAATACCTAATTTAGGATTTATTAAATCTCCTATATATTCTTTTGGTGTTTTCCCCATTATTTTAGAGTTTAATGTTTCTGAGTAAGAAACTGGAAGCATTATTAATGAACCTATTAAAGCCCATATAGCCATAGCTTCTATATTTGCTTGTCCATTTGCTGATAGTTTTGATAATGCTCCTAAAACTCCTATTATAGCTCCTGTCCCTATCATGGCTCCTAATGATATAGAAGCTGGACCTATAACATTTTTTATATTTAATTTTGCTGGCTCTGTAGCCTTTTTCTGTATTATAACAATCGACCTGACAGCCATTATGGCTCCAACCACTAATATAATTGGTAAGAATACTGGCCATATTGCATCAGATACTTTTGTTATTAAATGTTCTACTTGTAATAATATATCGTGCATATCCGCTCTCCTTTTCTGAAAAGTTTTATATTTAGCGCGGTATAAGATTATCAATTTTTTATAACTTAAGTCAATGCATCATTTTCCTAGCTTCTTCTATTTTTCAATAAATTCCACATTTCTTGAAAAATTCACTATTTAACTATATTATTCCAATTTTAAACTTTCATTTATAACTTTTGCACATGTTAGTATTTTTTCGATTCTCTCTAATATCTCGATTTTATTGCTTACTACTATCTCACTCTGTTTATTCCAAAGTATCTTAAAGAACTCATCACATATATGCTTAAACTCACTATCTTTTATAATTGCATAATCATTATGATCTTTTCTAGGGTTAATACTCATAATTTTTAAAGTTTTCGATAAGTATATTGAAGGATTTTGAGTATCTTTAAATACTTCTACGAAGTCTCCATCTATTAATTTAATTTCAACATTATCATATTCTTCTATTATCTTTTTAATATAATTTATATGTCTTTCTCTTTGTTCAAAAGTTAACTTTACAGGTATGTTAAAAAAGTTAAGTTCCCCTACTGAAATATACTTTCTTATATTTAATTCATAAATGAGTACCTTTAACTTAGACTTATATATAACATTTTGTAAGAGCATATTTATTTTTTTTAATTCATCTAAAACCTCTTTATCATCTCCAAATATAGACTCTGCTATTTCTTCAAATAAATCATATGGCATAAAAAGTTCATTTATATGACCTATTAACCACCTTAAATCTTGGTTCATTACAGATATAATTGCATTAGAATCAACTTCACAGTTAAATATTTCAAAGTTTATTTCAGGATATGTAGTTATCATATTAATAATCATTATAGTATTAAATACTATATCTGAATCTGATCTATCAAGTCCCATTAAAAGTCTAACTCTAATATCGTGTGATGCATTTACTGACATTAAATCTTTCTTCATATCAGCTATTGCCATTTTATCACTATTGTTCAATTTATATAAATCTGCACTTATTATTAAATCTAATTTATCAGAGTTGCTCATAAATAAACTTGCATCTTTTGATAAGTACTGTTTTCTAAGCTTTGGATTTATATGTGTCATACTATTATAGCTATCTTCAGAGTGTGTGTTTTTATACAAATTAGGCACACTCTTTTCAGCTGTATACATATAAGCTTCTTTTAAACTTCGTTCTAAATACTGTGCTAAGACACTATTACTTTCTAAATCTTTATCTATTTCAAAATAATTTTTTAATTCTTGCATATGTGACATATTCAAAGAATCGACTATAAACTCAGAAGTTATTTTGCAAATATCTGATATGCTCTTTTGAGTAGGTAGATTTTTCCCGGTTATCCACTTACTTATATAAGAAACATCATATCCTAAGGCCTTAGCCAATGAACTTTTTTTCTGATTCGATAAATGTAATAATTTTTCTAATAATTTCCCAAATGTAATATTTTTCAATTACTTCAACCTCCATCAATTATTTTAAAGCTTGTTATATATTATTTCTAATAATTAAATCATTATCCTAATAAATACTGTTTTATTAAACTAATATATCTTCTTAAGTATAAACTTTTTGTTATTGATTTTTTTTTGAATTACTTGAATTTTTTTGTTCATTTTTCTCAACTTATTCGTTAATATTCTCCTTCATTCTCCATTCTTCAACATTTTTTGTGTTAATATTTGTATTGCTTGTTTAAACATTTTTTCTGTTGATATTTTTATTGCTTGCTATATTCTTTATACCAAGCAATAAAAATATTATAAAATTTAATACAACATAAAGGAGAAATAATACTATGAATACTTTAAACCAAAATAAAAGCAAGAAATTTGCAACAGGTTGGCTTATAGTTGTAGCATGTATGCTTATACAAGCTATTCCATTTGGAGTTGCTTCAAACATACAACCACAATTTGTAAGTTATGTTGTTGAAGAGAAAGGTTTTACACTTGCAGGCTTCTCTCTAATATTTACTTTAGGAACTATCGTGTCTGCAGTTGCATCTCCATTTATAGGTATGATGTTTAACAAAATAAGTGCTAAAACAATGTATTTATTAGGAGCAATACTTTCTGGTGGAGGGTTCTTAGCATTCTCTATGTGCCAAGAATTATGGCAATTCTACATTGTTGCTGGTATAGTTCAGGTAGGTACTTCTATCATATCATCAATAGGTATACCATTACTAATAAACTCATGGTTTGATGATACTACAAAGGGAAAGTCATTAGGACTTGCATTTGCTGGTAGTGGCTTAGGTAATATATTCCTTCAACAAATGACTGCTTACTCTTTAGTAAACTTTGGTTCATCTAAATCTTACTTAATGTTTGGTGCATTATCATTAATAGTTGGTATACCTGTATCATTATTATTCTTAAGAATGCCTAAGAACAATAGCGAAATAGTTAAAGGTAATAAGAAAGAAAATGGAAAAGAAGAATCTCAAAATACAACAACAGTTGAATGGGGTTATACTTTTAAAGAAGCTAAAAACCTTAAATTTTTCTGGATATTAGCTTTAGGATTATTCTTCTTAGGTATGTATGTATCTGCATTAGCAGTTCAATATCCAGCATACTTAAAAGTACATTTAGCTATAGATCCAAAGTTTGTTGGTAACGTTGGTTCTGTATTTGCATTATTTTCTTTAGGTGGAAACCTATTTGGTGGAGCACTATTTGATAAATTAGGTGTAACTAAAGGGCTTATAATAGCTTTCATATTAGCTGGAGTTTCATGTTTAGCTTTAATGTTTGCAGGTCAAATGGAAATATTAGCTATAGTATTCGCAGCATTAAAAGGATTATCAGTATTCGCTTACATGATGGGACCTTCATTATTAGTAGGTGCATTCTTCGGTAATAAAGAATTTGGTGCTATACTTGGCGTAGTTCAAATATTCTTCGCTGTAGGATTTGCTGCTGGTTCTTCAGTATTCGGATTATTAGTTGATAATATGGGATATGGAGTTGCTTGGTGGGTTGTATTTGCATTCATAATAGTATGCTACGGATCTTTAATAGTTGCTTCTATAGGTATGACTAAGCTAAACAAAGAAAGAATAGCAAATTTAACAAATAATTCTACAAAAAAAGCTATATAATAAATATAAATACTATTAACTAATGTAAAAAGTATGAAAGGAGTAAAATCAAATGGAGAAAAAACAACTTCAAAAAAACTTAGGTGCTGCTGCTGCTTTGTCTACAGTTGTTGGTATGGTTATAGGTGGTGGAGTATTCTTTAAACCACAGGCAGTTTATGAAATAACTGGTGGAGGACCAGGACTTGGAATGATAGCATGGGTTTTAGCAGGTATAATGACAATAACTGCTGGACTTACTGCAGCAGAAGTTTCAGCTGCAATACCTAAAACAGGTGGAATGATGGTATATATAGAAGAAATATACGGTAAAAAACTTGGGTTTTTAACTGGATGGATGCAATCTGTATTATTCTTCCCTGCTACAATAGCTGCTATATCAGTTATGTTCGGGCAACAAGCTGCTATATTATTAGGTAATGAGTCTTTAGTAATACCTATGACAGTAGGAGTTATACTATTAATAGGTGTGTTAAATACTTTTGGTTCTAAAACAAGTGGTGCAATACAAACTGTATCAACTGTATGTAAATTAATCCCTCTTGTATTAATAATAGTATTTGGATTTATAAAAGGTGGCGGAAATAATCCTATAGTGCAACCTTTAGTTGCAGAAGGTATAAGCCCAACAGGAGTAATAGGACAATTATTAGTTGCTATATTATTTGCTTATGATGGATGGATAAATGTTGGTGCTATAGCTGGTGAAATGAAGAACCCTGGAAAAGATTTACCTAAAGCAATAGTTGGTGGTTTATCTTTAGTTATGGGTGTATATGTAGTTATAAACTTAGCTTACCTTTGGGTATTACCAGCTAGTGAATTAGCTAAATATGCTTCTCCTGCTTCAGCAGTTGCCGAAGTATTATTTGGTTCAATTGGTGGTAAAATAATAAATGTTGGTATATTAGTATCTGTATTTGGATGTATAAATGGATACCTATTAACTGGACCAAGAATAACTTATACATTAGGAAAACAAAAAACTATACCAGTTATATTTGGTAAATTAAATAAAAATGATGTTCCAGCTAATGCTACGCTATTAATGGCTGTACTTTCAGCTTTATATGCATTATCAGGACAATTCAACTTATTAAGCGACTTAGCGATGTTTGCTGTTTGGTCATTCTATGTTTTAACATTTATAGGTGTTATGAAACTTAGAAAAACTCATCCAAACTTAAACAGACCATATAAAGTACCTCTATATCCTATAATTCCATTAATAGCAATATTTAGTGGATTATTCGTTGTATTAAATCAATTATTATTTGCTGGTGCAAAAAGTACAATGATGTCTTTAGGAGGAGTTGTAATAACTCTTATAGGTTTACCTGTTTATTCTTATATGACTAAAAAGTATGCTAATACTAATAACGACATAGATACAGCTGCTTAATATAACAAAGAGCGTAGATATAATCTACGCTCTTTTATTTTTATAATCTACTTCCATTATCAACCCAGTCCTTAGCTTCTTTTACATTACTAAGAGACGGTACAGATACTTTACTTTCAGGCTTTAACTGATCTATATCAGCCCAAGCTGCTGTTTCTGCATTATTAGTAGGTCTATGTTTTTTTAATCTTTTATTCCCTTCACCACTTAAAGGTTGTGCTTTTTTACTTTGCAATTTTTTCACCTCTTTCTTTTGTTTATATTATTTTTAACCATTATTTATTTTTAAATACCAGTTATTCTATGTTATTTGAAATTGCAGCTAATATATTTCTTAGATTTAATATTCCATATCCTTGTGCCATATTAGGATAAGTGTATATCTCTTTTCTAGTTGCACCTAACATTAAAAATGTTTTTAAAGGTTCTGAAAATAATAGATTTCGACTTTCTTCTTCTTGTGAAATTATATAGCTCATCATTATAGCTACAATACCTGCTACAACCGATGAACTTACTCCTGTTCCTGTTGCTGTATTATAAGCATCATTTTGATATGGACCTATTATATCAACACCTGGTGCTACTATATCTGGTTTTATTTGTCTTTTTACTACAGGACCTTTTGATGAACCTATCCATAAACTATCTGTTCTATCATTATAGGCACCTACAGTTATTACTGTTTTTATAACTCCAAATAATGTAATTGTGGCATCTGATGATGAATCCGTAAATCTAGTTTGCGGAGAAATTAAATTTTTATTAGGTAAATATACATTATAATTACCATTTATTATAAATTCCGGAAATATCCTTAATGTCCATATACCTGGCTTTATATTTTTAAGAGTTATATCTAGCATTTCATTTCCTGATTTTATCCATGGATATATATATCTCATTTCATAGGATGTGTCTTCTAAGTTGAATCTTCCTCTATATACAAATGGTTCCGGTGTATAATTTATAACATAGCTCATTTCTCCTCCAGGAGATATTATAGCTGCTCCTATTTTATCAGGGCCTATTGGACACAGAGTTATATCTAAATTAACTTGTTCTCCAACTTGAATTATTATATCTTGACTTTTATCAGCCATCTGTATGTTACCGCTATAATGTATATCTGTATTACCTTCATTTCCAGCTCCACAAACTACTATTCTTCCTGATCCCCCTAAATCCTCAAAAGAATCTAGCATAGAAACTTCTATTCCTGAGGTTGATCTACCTCCAACAGTTAGATTTATTACCATACGTTTATTTTCTCTATCAGCTACTTCCAAAGCATATTTTATACCTGCTAAAAAGTCAGATTCCTCATAGTTTACTTTTCCTTTAGCAAATGTATCTTTGTAAGATTTTAATTTTATTACTACTAACTCTGAATCTACAGCAACACCGTCATAATTAGAATTTCCATGACCTAAGCCTGCTGCTATTCCAGCTGCTATAGTTCCAGTTCCAATATTATCTACACTTAGGCTAGAATCATTTCTTTTTATATATTCATTTATTTCTCCCCTAGTAAATTCACTTCCAAATAAATACCCCTCTGGTGGCGGCTTTAAAGTGCTTTCTTGGTCCCATATAGATATAATCTTTGTAGTATTATCTGATTTTATAAAATCTGGATGTAAATAATTTATTCCAGAGTCTATTATAGCAATAATAATATCTTTTCCCGTTGGTGTTATATATGGATTTATATATATATACTCAGTACCTGCAGCTGTTCTTACAGTTTCTCCATTTGGTAAGTTATTTGTTAATTCTATTAATGAACTCATTACACTTGATCTTTCCCACCAAATTATACCATCTATCCTATCTAATATATCTTCGTTAAAAGAATCATCTACATATAAAGCTACTATTGTATTATTTAATATAATATATCTATTAATATTATTATTTTTCAAATTTTCTTCTAACCGATCAACCGGTATATTGTATATTATAATATACGATTTTTCCATCTGACCTGTATCACCTCTATTTTAATTGTTCAAATGAACCCCTTATATTTAATAACCCATATCCTAAAGCACTATTAGGATAAGATGTATTATCAAACCTTGTTGCTCCAGCTTTTAGATAAGTTACCATTGACTGAGTAAAAGCTTTTTTAGGATATCTATTTTCAACTAAAACATACTGAAGAAATAAAGCAAGCGAGCCTGTTACATATGCAGCAGCTGGTGCTGTACCACTTATTCTTGCATACTTTTCACCTGGGTAAGGTGCTATTATATTTACTCCAGGAGCTACTATATCAGGCGCTGGTATATAATCGATAGTTGGCCCTCTAGATGAAGTTGGCCATATAGTACCATTTATAGTATCATATGCACCTACACTAATAACATCTTCATATGTTGCAGGGTAGTTTATAGTTTTTTCTGGGTTACTTTCCCTAAATCTAGTTCCTGGTTTCAAGAATACTCTGTTTGCTAGATATGCATTATATATTCCACTGTTTATATCAACGCCTATAAGTTTAATCTTCCATATACCTTTTTTAACATTCTTTAAATTTATAATGATTTGCTGTTGACCTGAAAAAGTTGTTGGATAGTTAGTTACTAGAAGGTATTCAGTTTGCTCAAAATCATATAATCCAGTTAAGAAAGAATAGGAAGATACTTGTAATAACTTACTAGTTTCTCCAGTTGGAGATATCACTTCACAATTTACTCTATCTGGTCTGTCCATCCATATTTGAATTTCTACATCTGGGTCATCCTCTGATAATTCTAATTCTATATATTCTTCACCGCCATTAAATTGTACAACTCCTGATGTATGGGTTTGTGTATTTCCTTCATTTCCTACTCCCGAAACTATACAAATACCTCGTTCAAAAAATACTGCATCTCTTAAAGTTAATGCAGTCATTGCAACTAATTCATTACTTCCATATGATGTGTTAAATACTATAGGCATATTAAGCTCTAATGCTTTTTTTGCTGCATATTCTGCTGCTACAGATAATGAAGCATTTATATAATTACCATCATACTTTTTTAATTTAATTACAATTAATGATGCTTCATTTGCAACTCCTGCATAATCAGGATTTATATTTCCAAGTCCTGCACATATTCCACTTAACATTGTTCCGCTACCTTCTTCATCTACAGATAATGTAGCATCTTTTTCTCTTATGGCCTTATTAATATCTTCATTAGTATATTCAGTGCCAATATAATATCCTTTTGGTGGTTTGCCATCTTTGGTTTGATCCCATAAGTAAAGAATTTTTGAAGTTCCATCTGGATATATAAAGTCTGGATGCAAATAGTCTATTCCAGAATCAGCAATACCAATAATCACACCTCTTCCAGTAACATTTATATTAGGATTTTCTTTAAAGAAATTTGCTCCTATAATTTCATTTCCAACAACACCACCAGTTGTTCCCTGGCTTATTTGAGAAAGAGAAGCTAACCTAATAATAGGCTCTATCTTCTGAGCTGATAATATACTCACTATACTTCCTACAGCTTGCATATCACTAGGTGAAATATATAAAATTGCAAAATTATCAGAAATTCTTTCTAACCTATAAGTTATATTTAAATTTTTTAAATCTTCTTCAAACTGTTGATTCTCAAATGATACCCCTATTATTGGAATAAGATTTTCTTGCCTTAAATTTTTCTTTTTTTTTATTTTTTTCTTGCTTCGATAAAGTCCATAGTCTTGGTTATTTTGAGATATGCTCAATAAATTTAATTTAGACAAATCTAAAAATCCATACCCTCTAGAATTATTTGGATAAGTGTATTGTGGATTTCTTCTTGCATATTAATTATTCCACCATCTACATCACCTTCTCCTGAGAACGTAGAAACCACATCTGTTCTAGAATTGAAGCTCCCAACAGTTATAACTTTGCTAGCAGTACCCGGAACAGTTACTGTAAGAACCTTACTCGGTTCTAAAAACCTTGTATCTACTGTTATCCCTTCTGATGTTGGCAAATATATATCTATATTCCCATCTACTAATTTAATAGGAGTGAATAATAGTGTCCATATTCCCGGAATTATTTCAGTGTCTGATTTTAGCTCAATAGTTATTCTTCTACTTAAGGAATATGGTGCTATAGGATAAAAAACTCCATTTATCCTAGTGTTTCCAATAATATTTTTTATTAGGCCTGAATCTTGTGATATAGGCTGAGTACTTTTACCTGTTGGGCTAACTAAATATATATTAAAATCATCTACAAATGATGGCCATATATTTATATTAATTATTTTTTCATTTTGACCTACCTCTATTTCAACTAAGGTATCTTCATTTTCATCATTTTTTATATTAATTCTCTTGTGTCCTGCTTTTGTTGCATTATTACCAGCTGCAACAACTATATTATTTTTCCAAAACGAACACATTTGATCTATATATTGTTCAAATAAAGATTCCCCTCTATGAGACCCTTCATTACTTCCGTAGCTTATATTTATAGCAATTGGTCTTTGTAGTTCTAAAGCTCTATCTAAAACAAATTTTATAGCTCTCATAAATTCAGTACTTTTAGAGAAAGTATCTGTTTGTCTTCTTCCTACCCTTACAACTATCATATCTGCTTCATTTGCTACCCCACAAGCAATACCTGCTGTATG
>PPYF01462647.1_pt1 | contig 18450 bp, 16 predicted proteins | sample 1559871 | NCBI WGS metagenome assembly PPYF01 (sample SAMN08240021, study PRJNA423297) | Human gut metagenome, whole genome shotgun sequencing project. | reverse complement strand
TGGCCGAGTGGTTAAAGGCAACAGACTGTAAATCTGTCATCTTCGGATTACGATGGTTCGAATCCATCCCTGCCCACCATCGGCGGCATAGCTCAGTTGGCTAGAGCATGCGGTTCATACCCGCAGTGTCCGGAGTTCAAATCTCTGTGCCGCCACCAAATGAACAATATATCCTCTCATCTGATGATTTTCAGACGAGGGGATTTTTTAATGTTATGTCTATACATGAAAGGGTATAAAATTTTTTGATTAGAATAAATAGTTAAAGGAATTAATAAAATAAAATAGAATTATGACCTTAGGAGTGAGATGAAGATGAAACAGTATCTTGCACATATTCGGCGCGATGGCTCGAAAGAACAGTCGATGGAGGATCATCTTCTTCGTGTGGGCAATTTAATGAAAGGAGATGCGGCGAGGCTCGGACTCTCGTCGCTTGCTTATCTGATCGGCGTGCTGCATGATCTCGGCAAGTGTACGAAAGAGTTCGCTGACTATCTTGACTATTGCCGCAAACATCCGGGGGATTACAGCCGTAAAGGGGATGTTGACCACTCGTCGGCCGGTGGACAGTTGCTCATGAAGAAATATGGACGGTTAGGTGAGGATGAATGCCTTGTAGTGCAGATGGCAGCGCTTGTCATTTTTTCTCATCATACGGGGCTGATGAACTATCTCAGTGAAGATGGGAAGTCTGATTTTCTGCGGCGCATGGAGAAAATAGATGTGCCGAATGTCGATCTTTCCTATTATTATGATACAGTTATCTCGGAGTCAGAGCTTGATTTGTTTTTTGAGCATGCTGTCCATGAATTTACTGTGCTTGACGCAAAAATTACGGCGCTTGCTCCGGAGAGTGGCGAGAAGTATCATTTTTACTGGGGCATGATCCATAAGCTGCTGCTCAGTATGCTCGTTGATGCTGATCGTCTGGATAGTGCGGAGTTCGAACTCGGGGAAGCACGGGAACGTGTGTGGGATACGTCAGCTATTTGGAAGGATTTTTCCGACAAGCTGGAACAAAAATTGGCAGGGTTTACGCTTCCATCGGAGCCAAAGGCGAAGGAGATAGTGCATCTTCGTCAGAAGATCAGTGAGGACTGTCTAAAATCAGCGGAAGCATTACCGGGAATCTATCGGCTCTGCGTACCAACTGGTGGAGGAAAGACCCTTGCGAGTATGCGTTTTGCGCTGCAGCATGCCCAAATCTATCAGAAGAAGCGTATCATTGTCGTGATTCCTTATACCTCGATCATCGATCAGAACGTCAAGGAGATTCGTGATATTTTCCACATGGATGACGCGATCTTGGAACATCATTCCAATGTCATCACGGAGGACGATGGGGAAGATACGGAGCGTATGGACTTTCGTCGCATCCTTACGGAGCGATGGGATGTTCCGGTTATCTTTACGACGCAGGTACAATTTCTCAATACATTATTTGCGGGAGATAATTCCTCACTTCGACGTCTGCGTGCCTTGGAGGACAGCATCGTTATCTTTGATGAGATTCAGACGTTGCCTGTACGCTGTACATATCTCTTCAACGCAGCGATGAACTTTCTCAAGACATTTTCTCGTGTTACTGCCGTTCTATGCACGGCAACACAGCCGCCATTGGAACAGCTGAAATTTCCCATTGAGATAAGTAACCATGCCGATCTTAGCAGTGATACGGCAGAGGTGTTTGAGGGGTTCAGACGTGTGCAGATTGAGAACCACTGTGAGGATGGAGGCTCTTCCGTTGATGAGATCGCCGGTGAGATCGTACACACTGCAGAGGAGATTGGTGATGTCCTTTGCATTGTGAACCTCACGGCACAGGCGAGGAGTCTCTGCGAGGCAGTCTCTGAACGCACGCAGATTTCAGAACAAGATATTCATGTTGTGCATCTTAGTACGAAAATGTGTCCTGCCCACCGTAAGGTGGTGCTGCGTACTGTACGGGAGGAGCTTGATGCTCGCCGGAAATATCCAGAGCAGCGGCTTATCTGTATCAGCACGCAACTCATTGAGGCTGGGGTTGATGTATCCTTTCCTGTGGTCTATCGTGCATTGGCAGGATTCTCCTCCATCGCGCAGGCGGCAGGGCGCTGCAATCGTCATGGAGAGATGGAACGCGGGATCGTTCGCCTGTTTTCATTCACCAATGAAAATATCAGTCGCTTGGTGGATATCCAGCAGGGGAAAAAGATCGCACTCGATATGCTCTATCATGCTGAAGCGGATACCGTTCTCTCACCGCATACGATGGAGCTTTACTTCCGTAAATTTTATCAAGGGTATACGGAAAGAGATATGCGTTTTCCCATGAAAACAACAAACACCATCTTCGATCTCCTATCGAGAAATGAAGCAGGTTTTCAGCGTGCAGAGGAGAACGGTGACGATCCTAATCTGTGCTTCTCTCATGCATTTCGTGATGCGGGATATGCATTTGAAGTGATCGATTCACATACGGAATCCGTCCTTGTCCCCTATGCCGGTGGCAAGTCGATGATTCTTGCATTTAACGATAGATATTTTGACAGGAAGAAAATCGGTGAACAGATGAGATCGGCACAGCAATACATGGTCAATTTGTTCTCCTATGAGCTCAAGAACCTTTCTTCACTTGGAGCACTTTATCAAACGGAGAGCGGAGTGATGGCTCTGCGGGAGGAATACTATAATGACACGTTTGGTGTTCAAATGGAAGAACAGAGTAATGAATGTTGCATGATTTAAGGATGTGGACGTATGAGAAATGCAATCGAGTTTAAAGTCTTTGGGAGGATGGCGCTCTTTACCGATCCGATCACGAAGATCGGCGGTGAACGCTCCTCGTACTCTGTGCCAACCTATCAGGCACTCAAAGGGATTACAGAAAGTGTCTATTGGAAACCTACGTTCTATTGGGTAGTCGATGAAGTGCGCATTATGAACCGAATCGCCACACAGTCGCGCGGCGTCAAACCGTTGAAGTATAGCGACGATGGAAATGATCTTTCTATTTACACATACCTGAGTAATGTCTGCTATCAGGTGCGTGCACATTTTGAGTTCAACCTACACCGTAAGGAGCTTGCAGGAGACAGAGATGAGAATAAACATCACAATATCGCAAAGAGAATGGTGGAGCGCGGCGGACGACGCGATATTTTCCTCGGCACGCGGGAGTGTCAGGGCTATGTGGAGCCTGTGAACTATGGCGAGGGTATAGGATACTATGACGATGCAGGAGAGATGCCCCTTGGCACAATGTTCCATGGATTTAACTATGTTGATGAAACGGGCGGCGATATGCTGCAAGTTCGTCTTTGGCAGCCTGTGATGGACGGAGGCGTGATTCGCTTCCTACGACCTGAGGAGTGTACGCTCGTGCGAGATATCCGAAGGGTTAAGAGCAAGCTATTTGACAATAACAGCGTTACCTTTGCCGCGGAGGAAGCTAAATTTCTGGGAGAGGAGGGGCGCTCATGAGTTGGATGGAACAGCTGGTACAGACGTATGATGAAAATGAACGCTTTGCCGGTAGGGATGGTATCGATGGGATGAAAGCTATGCTTCCTCCCGTTGGGCATATTGTGCGAAATGCCCAGATTGAAATGACATTGAGCGTAGATGGCGAGCTGATACAGGCAGCGGTAGTTCCAAAAGAAAAACAGGCGACGTTGATCCCCTGTACGCCGGATTCAGCGTCCAGATCGGGGAGTGCAGCGTTTCCTCATGCACTACACGATACGTTAGCCTATATCTCAAGGGATTATTATGATTTTGTAAAGGATCCTCCTAAAGGCAATGAAACACCTTACCTTGCATACCAATATCTTCTTGGCGCATGGGCTGCATTAAAAGCAGAAGACCAAAAATTACAGGCAGTCTACCGCTATGTTACCAATCATGATGCCATTCATGATCTGATCAAGAAAAAGATACTATTTCAAGATGACTCTGGTAAACTACTCGAGAAGTGGACAGAAAAAGATGGGCCTAGACCACCTATATTTAGTGCCATTCAGGACGAAATTCTGAAATCCATGGTACGTTTTCGTGTTGTTGTCGATGATGATGACTGTCCTGAGCTGTGGAAGGATACGACGCTGCAAAAAGAGTATCAAGATTTCTTTCAGCATCACTTTTCCAAGATGGACGTACGGCTCTGTTATGCAACGGGGAAAATCCTTCCGACAACGGGAAAACACAGTAGGGGGATCCGTTATCCAGGTGATAATGCAAAGTTGATTTCAGCGAACGATAATAAGGGCTTTACATTTCGTGGACGCTTTGCCAATAGGGATGAATGTGTCTCTGTCGGCTATGAGAGTTCACAGAAAATAATGAATGTGCTTTCATGGCTGGTAAGAAATCAGGGATATTCTCATAGCAAAAAAAAGAACGCGTTTTTCTCGTATGGGGGCGATGTGGCCAAATGCCGCCACCTGTATTCGACGATACAGCACGTCTGATACGGAGACGACATGCGGGAACGGCGCGTCCATCCACACTAAAGGGGTGGGCAGAGTCTTTGGCAAAGGCTCTTGAGGGGTATCTACATGAGTTCAAGCAAGCGGAGATGAGTCAAGTCAATGTTATGATTCTCGACGCTGCGACGAAGGGGAGGCTTTCCATCTGCTACTACAGTGAGATGGCGGGAGAAGATTTCATTGAACGAATTGAGAAGTGGCACCGTCTTGGACGTTGGCGTCAACATGGCTATGACAAGGAGAAAAAAAAGCCGTTTATCTATTTCGGTGTGCCAGCACCAAAACGGCTTGTCGAAGCCTGTCACGGGGAGAACGTTGGCGATACTCAAATGAAGTTTGAGCTAGAACGGATCTTTTACGCGATCCTGCAGGGAAATCCACTGCCTGCTGATATGGAACGCATGTTGATCTATCGTGTCGTAAAGCGTGCAGTTTGTGATGATTATTATATATGGCGTAGACAGATTGTAGAGCCAGCTTGCTCTGTAATTGCACGTCGCCTTAACCACACGAAGGAGGAATACACTGTGGCACTTGATGAAACAAAGACAGATCGATCATATTTGTTCGGCAGATTGATTGCTGTTGCAGATCAGATGGAGCGTAGAACGTTCTCTCAAGAAGAAAAAAATAGTCGCATAACGAATGCCATGCGCTATATGGAAATTTTTTCCTCTCACCCTTCTACCACGTGGGAGATTCTTCATAAGAAGTTGCTGCCCTATAAGCAAAAGAGAGATAAGTATGGTGGGGGGGAATGGGCGCTAATCAGTAAGATTGGCAATATGTTTAGTGAAGAGGATTTTCTATCAAATCGTCCGTTGGATAGAAGATTCCTGCTTGGCTACTATTGCCAACAATATGTGATGGAGAAGGAATGGGAAGAGCATTTTAAGAAGAAGGAACTGTCGACAGAGGAGAATGTATGATGGCTACACTGATGAAGAAAATTGACTTTATCGGATTTATTTCCGTGACTCGTGCAAATCCCAATGGGGATCCTATCAATGGTAACCGTCCGCGTACCGACTATAGTGGATACGGCGAAATGTCTGCAGAGTGTATTAAGCGAAAAATTCGTAATCGACTTCAGGATGAGGGCGAGAAAATTCTTGTACAGTCGAATGATAGAATTGATGATGACTACAAATGTATTCGTGATCGTATTAGTGGGAATGAAAAAATTAGCAAACTATCTGAAAAGAAACATAGTACCCAGGAGTTTATCGAGACAGTGTGTGCAGAGTGGACTGATGTGCGAGCATTTGGACAAGTATTTGCCTTGAAGAAGAGTGAGGGAGCGAACGGCGTATCAATCGGGATACGCGGTCCCGTATCAATCCATCCAGCCGTTAGCCTTGATCCAGTGCCAATTAGTTCGATGAAAATTACAAAGAGTACAAATACAGAGCCATCAGAGAAGCGCGGCCCCGATACGATGGGAGAGCGCCACCGCGTGGACTATGGGGTATACAAGTTACAAGGAGCAATCAACGTACAGTTAGCAGAGCGAACAACTTTTTCGGAAGAAGATGCTGTAAAAATCAAGAATGCGTTGTGTACAATTTTCGAGAATGATGCCTCGTCCGCCCGTCCCGAGGGTAGTATGGAGATGAGCCGTTTCTATTGGATTGAACATTCAAACAAGACTGGCTGTGCACCGAGTGCGAAGATCCATCGCAGCGTTTCTGCACAGAAAAAGGATGGGGTAGAGACACCATCGCATTTGAATGATTACATCATCGACGACAGTGCGCTTTATGCTATTGACGGCGTTCGCATTGAGAAATATGTTGAGGGAAGCTTGGTCGAGTAATATGAGTTATGCTGAGGAAGAGTATCTGATGCTCTCGGAGATTCAGCATTATGTCTTTTGTCCTCGTCAATGGGGGCTGATTCATCTTGAGCAGCATTGGCAGGAAAATGTTCTGACCGTCGAGGGGAATGCCCTGCATGAGAGAGCACACGATGAGAACATCAAGGAAAAACGCGGAAATAAAATTATCGTACGTGGAATGCGTGTAGCATCCCCGCGCATTGGGATTTCTGGCGTCTGCGATGTTGTCGAATTCCACGCGGATCCCGCGGGAGTATCTATTCCCTCCTATCAGGGTAGTTATCGCGTCGTCCCAATAGAGTATAAGCGAGGAAGGCCCAAGGAGGGGGAGGAGGATGTACTCCAACTGACACTGCAGGCACGCTGTCTTGAGGATATGCTCATGACAGACATTCCTTTCGGATATCTGTATTATGGGGAGATTCGACGTCGGGTTAAGGTTACATTTTCAGATGAGCTAAAGGATCAGATCCCGATTCTGGTGCAGGAAATGAGGCAACATATTCGGAGCGGCCATACCCCGCGTGTAAAGAGGCGAAAAGGCTGTACGAACTGCTCTCTGAACAATGTCTGTGTACCAAAGCTGAATCGTCTCGGATCTGCGAAGAATTATCTTGAGAGGAGGCTGGCAGAAGGATGAAGCCTCTTTTGAATACGCTTTTTGTCAATCAAGATGAAGCATATCTCGCGTTGGATGGAGGGAATGTCGTGGTCTTGCGTGATGATCGTGAACTGGCCCGCTTTCCACTGCATTTTTGAGCAGATTACAACCTTTGGCTATACAGGAGCAAGCCCTGCCCTCATGCGGAAATGTGCGGAGGATAATATTGCCATGACCTTTATGAGTCCGGAGGGGAGATTTCAGGCTCGCGTGATCGGCAAAATGAATGGCAACGTACTTCTGCGCAGGGAACAGTATCGGAGAGCAGATGATGAATCTTCCAGTCTCGCCCTTGCGAAGAACTTTATCCTCGGTAAGATTTATAATGCCCGTTGGACAGTTGAGCGAACACGCAGAGACTATGCCATGCGAATTGATGCGGAGAAATTCCAGACAGTCAGTGATTTTCTTCAAATCTCTTGCCATGAGGCAATGTGTACATCTGACCTGGAGGAACTTCGCGGGATTGAGGGAAAGGCTGCTGTCAGCTATTTCTCTGTGTTCGATGATATGATTCTCAAACAGAAGGAGGACTTCTTTTTCACTGAGCGTAACCGCAGACCACCGCTTGACAACATGAACTGCCTCCTTTCATTTCTCTATGCGCTCTTGATGAATGATATGGGGGCGGCGCTTGAAGGAGTAGGATTGGACTCCTATGTCGGTTTCCTCCACCGAGATCGTCCTGGCAGACAGTCACTCGCACTGGATCTCATGGAGGAACTGCGTCCAATGGCGGATCGCACAGCATTTTCCATGGTCAATACAAAAAAGGTCAGCGGCAAGGACTTTCGGTTAGAAGAAGGGGGGGCTGTATATCTGACCGATGATGGGCGAAAAAAGATTTTAGAAGCATGGCATTCGCACAAAGAGGGGATGATCACACATCCTTTTCTCGAGGAAAAAATCAAATGGGGGCTTGTACCTCATGTGCAGGCAATGCTGCTTGCACGCCATCTGCGTGGGGATCTTGATGCTTACCCGCCATTTTTGTGGAAGTAGGTACTTGCCATGTATGTTTTGATCACCTATGATATCAGTACAGTTGACGCTGATGGGCGCAGGAGGCTGCGCCAGGTCGCACGAAAATGCAGAGCCTATGGTCAGCGCGTGCAGAACTCTGTCTTTGAGTGTAAGGTGGATCCAACCCAATGTAAGCAATTGAAACTTGCGCTGTTGGATATCATTGACTTGCAGGAAGACAGCCTGCGATTTTACTACCTCGGAAAGGATAAAGGACCGAAAGTAACGCATTATGGTGTTAAAGAGTCCTATGACTTGGAGACGGCCATCATCATCTGAGCATTTATTACTGAGTGCGAAGGTGAAGTGAACAGAAAACAGAATGTAAAAATATAGGTGCGAGAATCATGCCGCAGGAGGGGCGTGGGACTTAGGTGCCGAGAAAATCGTATTTGTGGAGGGGAATGCCCATAAATACGTGGCAAAAGGGGGAAGTCGTGACTCCAGTTGCCGTCGCGCCCCGCATGGGGCGCGTGGATTGAAACCTATGACGGGGAGTATCTTGCCGAAAAGCGCACGGTCGCGCCCCGCATGGGGCGCGTGGATTGAAACTCCCTCAATCATCCTCTGGCAGGAGCAAATGGAGTCGCGCCCCGCATGGGGCGCGTGGATTGAAACCCTTTTGCCGCCTTGATCTTCTTGATGGTGATAGTCGCGCCCCGCATGGGGCGCGTGGATTGAAACGCAAAAGCGGATTACGAAGTCGTGCTCCGTGCCGTCGCGCCCCGCATGGGGCGCGTGGATTGAAACAAAGTAATGATACAGCACGGCACCTCTAGGGACAGTCGCGCCCCGCATGGGGCGCGTGGATTGAAACCCCGGCAACCGTGGGGAAACGGTTTGAATCGGGAGTCGCGCCCCGCATGGGGCGCGTGGATTGAAACAACTCCTCCTTAGGATTGTTAAGGCGACGACTAGTCGCGCCCCGCATGGGGCGCGTGGATTGAAACTAAAACGCGCCCGCACACACCTACGCGCGTTATTGTCGCGCCCCGCATGGGGCGCGTGGATTGAAACTTCTTGACAACGCCGAGGAAGGCACTCTCGGGAGTCGCGCCCCGCATGGGGCGCGTGGATTGAAACGATACCGATCGACATAAATGTATGATGATCCGCAGTCGCGCCCCGCATGGGGCGCGTGGATTGAAACATCGACAGCTACATCGCCGCGCAGAACGCCGCGGTCGCGCCCCGCATGGGGTGCGTGGATTGAAACGTTCAGGGACAGGGAGGGGAACAGGAGTTATGTGTCGCGCCCCGCATGGGGCGCGTGGATTGAAACGCCTTCGTCGGGTCAACCACCGAGCTGATCAGCTGTCGCGCCCCGCATGGGGCGCGTGGATTGAAACTTAATCCGCATATTGATTTACCCCCTGTTCCCGGTCGCGCCCCGCATGGGGCGCGTGGATTGAAACGCCGAAAAGATCGTGAGTGCCTTATCCCATTCCGGCGTCGCGCCCCGCATGGGGCGCGTGGATTGAAACACGAATACCATGCTATCGCGCCTTGAAGAGGGCGGTCGCGCCCCGCATGGGGCGCGTGGATTGAAACTGAAAAATTAGGGGAGCGAATTGTCAAGTCAAGTGCAACTTTTCCTTATAGGATACTTTTTTCACTTGGAATTGAAAAAACTACTGCCTTGTGTCAAAATTGGGTGAGAGTACAGCAATGCAGGGAGGAGTGCAGCAATGACAAATTGGGGTCGGTTAGAGGAAATCGAGGAATAAGCTATGGCAAACTGACTGGTGGGAGGTGTCTGCATGAATTCGGCAGAGAAAGATCTTATTGAATTTCGTTTAACAAGTTACTGCTACGGACCGGATAAATTTCCCACACTAACTGTGGAAATATATATTAATGGCGAGAATTTTCGTGATAAAGTCCGTGACGTAGAACGTCCTTTTGCTGAGGCTGAAGGTAATCCAGGCATAGCAGGTCATGCCACAATAACCCCCAAAGAACTATATGAATCCTTGCATAATGACTATTTGGAATTTGACAGCGTATCTATTTTTGGATGCGGCTGCGGAGTCGTTGACTGTTGGCCGCTTGATGTAGCAGTAGATGTTGGGATAAAGACGGTTACATGGTATAGTTTTAATATGTACCATCGAGAAAAATGGGACTACGCCGAATTAGGAAAATTTGTTTTTGATAAACAGCAATATTTCCGAGAAGTAGATAAGCTATTGATTTTTGAAAAACAAGGCTTGGATATATACAAAAATTTTCAAGTGGCATTTGAGCCCCAAAAATATGGTTGGATCAAGATGTATATGAGTTTGGAAGGAACAAGGTGTGTCGCTAACTTATCTTACTTATTTTCGCCATTTGATGGATTATTGAATTTGCTAAAACGTCTGGAATCGGGCAATTCCTCCGAGGAGCTTAACATTGACGAAGAAGGTAGCTGTACGAACATAAAGATCGAAACAACTGAAGCGAATGATATATTGAATGTAATGGTCATACAGGAAAACGCTGATGATACGCCAGGAGAATGTTATAGTTGTCAATCGTCAAGAGCAAACTTCATACAAGCATTTAAAATGGCTTTTCGGATATTAGAGGATGAAGGTTTTGATCCGAATTTCTGGGATGAACATGAACCTGATTACATTTACGATGATGAAGATGACGTCAATCCTCATGATGTAATGGAATCATTTTGGAATGATCCTTGGTTTCAATTTTTGCGTGAGCAATAAAAGCCACGGAAGTTCTTTGAAAAAACTTTGTATATATGAGCGTCCATGTTATCATGATCGGCCCGTCGCCGTGATTTATGACCAAATTCTTCCAAAAATGAAGAAAGTATTATCCAACAATAGAATTTTGTATTTATTTTCCATAACTGTGACATTGAGTACGGAAAAGTAATTGATTTTTCTGAATGGAGATGTTATAATGATTTCATAGTTCAGATCTATTGGTATACCTTGTTTTAATTGTGTTGTTTATTGTGAAACAAGCAGCACAAGAGCTTTACTAAGGAGGAAATACGTATGAAGGTAACTGTTGTTGGTGCAGGTAACGTAGGTGCTACCGTAGCAAACGTCGTTGCGCTCAAGAAGTTTGCGAGTGAGGTTGTCCTTATCGACATCAAAGAGGGTGTCTCCGAGGGCAAGGCAATGGACATGATGCAGTGCTCGCATGCACTCGGCTTTGACACGACGGTCAAGGGTGTTACGAATGACTACGCTGCGACGGCAAATTCCGATGTTATCGTCGTTACCTCCGGTCTTCCGCGTAAGCCGGGCATGACGCGTGAGGAGCTTGTCGGCGTCAATGCAAAGATCGTCAAGAGTGTTGTGGAGCAGGCGCTGAAGCATTCCCCGAATGCGATCTTCATCATCATCTCCAACCCGATGGATGCGATGACCTATCTTGCACTCAAGTCCACGGGACTTCCGCGCAACCGCATCATCGGCATGGGCGGTATGCTCGACAGCAGCCGTTTCCGTTATTATCTCTCTGAGGCACTCAACAAGGCAGGGCATCCTGCAACCCCGACCGATGTGGACGGTATGGTCATTGGCGGACACAATGACAAGACGATGGTTCCGCTCGTCAGCATTGCAACGCTCCGCGGCATTCCTGTCACGCAGCTCCTCTCGAAGGATGTCCTTGCTGATGTTGTCCAGAAGACGAAGGTCGGCGGCGCAACGCTGACGGGGCTTCTTGGTACGTCTGCGTGGTATGCGCCGGGCGCATCTGCTGCAACGCTGGTTGAGGCGATTGCGCTCGATTCGAAGAAGGTTATTCCTTGCTGCGTCTACCTCGAAGGCGAGTATGGCGAGAAGGAACTCTGCGTCGGTGTTCCTATTGTCCTCGGCAAGGGCGGCTTTGAGAAAGTTGTCGATGTCAAGCTCGAGGGCGAGGAGAAGGTGAAGTTCGAGGAGAGTGTCGAAGCTGCACGTGCTGTCAATGCACAGCTCGCTGATGCACTGAAGTAATCTTTTCTCCGTGAAGGAATAAAAAAGGATCTCTTCGGAGATCCTTTTTTGTACGCGTGATTATGGAAAACACGCGAAGGGGATTGACAGGCATGTATTGTTCCTCTATAATAACTATGCACCGCAAGGTGCAGACGACTCACTAGCTCAACTGGCAGAGCAACTGACTCTTAATCAGTAGGTTCACGGTTCGATTCCGTGGTGGGTCACCATGAATGTTGCCCGCATATGCGGTTTTAGGCAGGTTGGCATACCAACCTGCCTTTCGTGTATCAAGCAAATGAGAGGAAGATGCCTTTGAATATCCTGATATCAAATGACGACGGGATTGCTGCAGAGGGGATTCATGTACTTGCGCGCCGCCTGTCTGGAGCACATCATGTGACGGTTGCAGCTCCTATGCATCAGCAGAGTGGTACGTCTCACGCGCTGACGATCGGGCGTGCGATTGAGGTGCGTGAGGATGAGAATTTCGATGCAGAGTGTCATGTCGCGGCGTGGGCGATCGACGGCACACCGACGGACTGTGCGAAGCTCTACCTGGATGCGATTGCAGAGGAACGTCCAAATGTTGTGCTTTCAGGGATCAACCACGGGTCAAATCTCGGTACGGATGTGATCTACTCGGGAACGGTTGGTGCCGCTTTTGAGGGATATTTCCATGGAATTTCATCGTTTGCACTCTCGCTTCTTGATGGCAGCAGTCTTTCATTTGCCGATGCGGCAGATTGTTTTGTACCATTCATGGAACAAGTTCTTACTGCTGCAGATCAGCCATTTTTGTTGAACATCAACTTCCCGAAGGATCTGGCGGGGGATGAGCCGCGATTTGTGTTCTGCCGCCAGGGTGGACGCGATTACGTGAATGCATTTGAGCGCATTGAGATGGAAGAGGGGCGTGTGCATTACAAGGTAGCAGGCGAGGTGTCTGATACGGATAAGGGAATTGGAACGGATATCTATGCGGTGGAGCATGGGCTGATCGCGGTGACTCCACTGGGCGTGGATATGACGGACTATCCGCTGCTGCGCCAACTGGGTGATGCGCTATAACCACATTGATAATCACTATAAAGAGAGGAGATTCGGCCTTCTCCTCTTTTTTTTCATTCCTGTATGCGGTATAATATTGAATATGAATGGGGTTCATGTTTCTTTAGCTAAAATTCGCGTGGTAAAGAGGAGTGAGTTGTGTGCTGTATCCGCTGAATGTCGATCTGAGCGGACGTTCTCTTATCCTTGTCGGCGGCGGCAGGGTGGCAGAGCGTAAAGCATGCAGCATTCTCTCTGCTGGGACGGAGGCATCCATCTGTGTTATCGCACCAAAAGTCACTTCTGTGCTGCAGGAGCATGCCGCGGCAGGCAGGCTGTGCTGGAAGCAGACATGCTATGCGGACGGAATGCTCGAAGGTGCGTTTCTCGCCTATGCGGCGACGAATCTGCGCGAGGTCAACGCGGCCGTGGCGTCGGAGGCAAAACGCAGAGGGATTCCTGTCAATGTCATTGATGATCCTGCGGCATCTACTTTTCAGGTACCTGCCTCGATACGCCGCGGCGAGCTGATGCTGTCCGTCTCGACCGCAGGCGGCAGTCCGGCGCTCTCGCGTGCGATACGGATGGAACTGGAGGAGATGTATCCGCCCGCCTTCGGAGTGTGGCTGGAGCGTGTATCATCCCTGCGGGTGGAACTACAGGAGAGTGTCTCATCGAGCAGTGCACGCACGCGCTTTTGGCATACGGCACTGCGCCCTGATATTTTGACCATGGTTCGTCATGGTGCGATGGAGAAAGCAGAGGTTGAACTACGGAATGCGGCTCTTGACTTTGGGGCTCAATCATCGGACTGCACCGATTGATGTACGTGAGCGGGTTTCGTTCTCGCGCGAGGAACTGCGCACGGGGCTCCAGAACCTAGGCGATTACGACGGAGTGAGCGGGCTTGTGGTTCTGTCTACCTGCAACCGAACGGAGCTTTACGCTGCTGTGGAGGAGCTCGCGGAGGGGGAGCGCTCCGTGCGGCAGTTCCTGTGCGATCTGGCGCAGGGCGGCGATGATCTGGATGCATATCTCTATACGTACACTGACGGTGCGGCGATTGAGCATCTCTTCCGCGTGGCGTCGAGTCTCGACTCGCTTGTACTCGGTGAGGGGCAGATTCTCTCACAGGTGAAGGGGGCGTATGCGTTGGCACGAGAGGCAGGCGTGACCGGGACGATCCTCAATTTGCTTTTTCACCGTGCTATTGCTACGGGAAAACGCGTACGGACGGAAACGCGCATCGCTTACCGTTCTGTGTCAGTAAGCTATGCTGCTGTCGAGCTTGCTGCTGCGTCTCTGGGAGGGCTTGGCGGCTGCGGAGCATTGATCTTCGGTGCAGGGAAGATGGCGGAATTGACGGCAGAACATCTGCGTGCGCATGGGATTGAGACGATCTATGTTGCCAACCGTCATATTGAGCGCGCACGGGGGCTTGCCGAGCGGATCGGCGGAGAGGCCATTCCGTTTGATCGTGCCATGGACTATGCGACAAATGTTGATGTTGTCGTTACATCGACTGGGGCACCGCATTATGTAATCAAGGCGTGGGAGGCGCGCCGCCTCATGACGCGTCGTCAGGGACGCAAAATCTTCTTTATCGATATTGCCGTTCCGCGTGATGTTGACCCCGATGTTGCGGGGATCAAGGGAATTGAGCTCTATAATATTGACGCACTCGAGGCAGTGGTGGATGAGCACCTGGGAGAACGGCAGGCGGAGGCGGTCAAGGCACAGAAAATTGTGGAGGAGGAAGTTGCCGCCCTTCAGGAACGCTTCAAGTATCTTTCCTTTCAGCCGCTTATGGCACTGCTCTCAGGACGATGTGAGCGCATTCGCGCGCGTGAGATCAAGCGTGTGAGCGCGAAGCTGCCCGATCTCTCGGAAGAGGAAGGCCGTCAGGTTGAGCACATGAGCCGCATGATTGTGCGAAAGATACTGCGCATCCCGATGATGAAGCTGCGGTCATCTGCGGGAACCAAGGATGAGGCATTTTACATCGAAGCAATGCGTTCTCTTTTTAAGTTAGATGCGATGGGAGAGACAGGAACCAGTGAACAGCGGCACAATCACTATCGGTACACGAGCGAGCAAGTTGGCTCTGTGGCAGGCGAACTATGTGGCGGAGGCCATTAAAAAGGAACATCCGTCCTGCTGTGTGGAGCTGCGTAAGCTGACGACGAAGGGAGATCGCATCCTGGATGCACCGCTCGCTAAAATCGGCGGCAAGGGGCTCTTTACGAAGGAACTTGAGCAGGCGATGCTGGATGATGCGGTCGATCTTGCCGTGCATAGTCTGAAGGATATGCCGACGGAGGTTCCCGACGGACTGGTCATCGGTGCGATTACAACACGGCTCGACCCCGGTGATGCCTTTGTCAGTGCACACTACGCTGCAGTGGAGGATCTTCCTGTCAGGGCACGCGTGGGTACGTCGAGTCTGCGCCGCCGCGCACAGCTTCTCGCCGTGCGCCCCGATTTAACGATCTGTGATCTGCGCGGAAATGTCAATACGCGTCTTGCCAAGCTCGACGCAGGGGAGTTCGATGCGATTGTGCTTGCGGCGGCAGGACTAAAGCGACTCGGTTTTGAACGTCGTATCCGCACCATTTTGCCGCGCTCTGTGATGCTTCCTGCGGTTGGGCAGGGAGCTCTTGCCATTGAATGCCGTGCTGGGGATGCCGCAATTCTTTCCGCCATTGAGTTTCTGCGTGATGCGGGTATGACGACGGCGGCACAGGCAGAGCGCGCTTTCCTGCGTCGTGTTGAGGGCGGCTGTCAGATCCCTGTCGGGGTTTATGCTGAGGTCGATGCTAATGGTCAGATTTCCATTGATGCTATGATTGCTTCGGTCGATGGACAGCGTATCTGCCGTTCTGATGCACACGGAGCAGGCGAGCAGGCTGAGGCTCTGGGAACTGCTCTTGCCGAGGAGCTCCTCGATGCCGGCGGACGTGAGATTTTGAAAGAGATTGGAATTACAGCATGAAGAACGGAATGGTGTTTCTTGTTGGCGCGGGTCCCGGAGATCCGCGCCTTTTGACCGTGGGGGCGATGCAGTGCCTGAAACAGGCGGATGTTGTTGTCTATGACCATCTTGCCGATGAGAGTATTCTCTCCTATGTGCCTGAGGCAGCAGAGCGGATCTATGTCGGCAAGCAGTCCTGCCATCATACAATGCGGCAGGAGGAGATCAATGTCCTGCTCGCAGACAAGGCGAAGGAGGGAAAGACGGTCGTTCGTCTGAAGGGCGGAGATCCGTTCGTCTTTGGCCGCGGCGGGGAAGAGGCTCTCGTTTTGCTGGAACGTGGAGTACCCTTTGAGATCCTGCCCGGTGTCACCTCTGCGATCAGCGTGCCGGCCTATGCCGGTATTCCTGTAACACATCGAGGTGTGGCGGTTTCCTTTGCCGTGATTACGGGTCATGAGGATCCGACGAAACCCGAGTCTCATGTCCGCTGGCAGCATCTCGCAACAGGTGTGGATACACTGATCTTTCTGATGGGCGTGGCAAATCTTACTGAGATCACGAAGCATTTGATCGAGAATGGGCGTCCCGCAGATACCCCGGCAGCACTTATTCGATGGGGGACACGTGCCGATCAGGAGACGTACGTGACGACGGTCGGTGAGGCGGCTGAGATGGTACGTCGTGATGGGATACGCCCGCCCGCGATTTTTATTGTGGGAGATGTGGTGCGCCTGCGAGACCGTCTGCGCTGGTTCGACCGCAGAGAGTTCCGTCCTCTTTTTGGGAAGCGCGTTCTTGTCACACGTGCGCGTGCTCAGGCCTCGGCATTGACGGAGAAACTGACGGCACTCGGTGCATCCTGCGTCGAGGCACCGGTGATTCGCATTGTTCCGCCGTCCGATTCGTACGCAGGCCTGGATTCTGCCATCGGAAAACTGCAGGACTATCACTGGGTGATCTTTACCAGTGTCAACGGTGTGGAGCATTTCTTTGCACGGCTTCATCACGCAGGAAAGGATGCACGAGCACTCGGCTATGCTAAAATTGCTGCCATCGGTACGGCGACACGGGATCGTCTGCGCACCTACGGGATCGAGGCAGATCTTGTGCCGCAGGAGTTCCGCGCAGAGGCAGTCGTGGATGCGCTCCGTCCGATTCTGCCGCCGCGTGCCCATATCCTCCTGCCGCGCGCACAGGAGGCTCGCGACGTTCTTCCTGAGTCCTTGGGTGCACATGGGGCGGTCGTGGATGTTGCCGCAGCCTATGAGACGGTACCCGAGACAGAACATGGGGAAGAGCTCGCCGCCCAGATGATGGACGGTGCGTTTGACTACGTTACATTTACCAGCTCCTCTACCGTCAAGAATCTCGTGCGCATGCTCGGCAATATTACGCCGCTGCAGCATACGAAGATTGCCTGCATTGGACCGGTAACGGCAGAAACCGTAGAGAGTTATGCGCTGATGTCTGCCATGACAGCCAGAACTTATACGATTGATGGATTGGTAGATTGCATAAGGGAGAATATAGAATGAGTATGATTCAGCGTCCGCGCCGTCTGCGCATCTCGTCCGGGATGCGCGATCTTGTGCGTGAGACAGAGCTGTCGGTGCGCGATTTTGTCTATCCGATCTTTGTCGTTCCTGGAGAGAAGATCAAAGAAGAGATCCCGAGTATGCCGGGGTGTTTCCACTACTCTGTAGATCAGGTCGCAGCACTCGCATACGAGATCGCAGCGCGTGGGATTCGCGCCGTCGAGGTGTTCGGCCTTCCTGCTTATAAGGATGAGGACGGCAGCTCTGCATGGGATATGGAGAGTCCTGTCCAGCGCGCGATCGCTGCGATCAAGGATGCCGTTCCTGAGCTGCTGGTTGTCGGTGATGTATGTCTCTGTCAGTATACGACGCATGGACACTGTGGGCATCTCACGGGACACTATGTCGATAATGACAGGACGCTCGCACTCCTGCAGAAGGTTGCCGTAAGTCAGGCAAAGGCGGGGGCAGACATCGTTGCGCCGTCCGATATGATGGATGGACGCATCGCCGCCATTCGCGAGGCACTTGACGAAAATAAATTTGAGAACACCTCCATCATGAGCTACGCAGTAAAGTATGCCTCGGGATACTATGGCCCTTTTCGCGATGCGGCAGACAGCATGCCCGCTTTCGGCGACCGCAGGCAGTATCAGATGGACCCGTCGAATGTCCGTGAGGCACTGAAAGAGACTGCACTGGATGTGGAAGAGGGCGCCGACATCATCATGGTTAAGCCGGCTCTTGCCTATCTCGACGTGGTACGCCGTGTCTATGAGGTGACAGATCGCCCCATTGCCGTCTACAATGTCAGCGGCGAGTACGCCATGGTCAAAGCGGCGGCAGCAAATGGCTGGATTGATGAGCAGCGAATTGTTCTGGAGACGCTGACGGGCATGAAGCGCGCCGGTGCAAAGATCATCATCACCTATCATGCCTTGGATGCTGCTGACTGGATGAACG
>PPYF01385734.1_pt1 | contig 18454 bp, 19 predicted proteins | sample 1559871 | NCBI WGS metagenome assembly PPYF01 (sample SAMN08240021, study PRJNA423297) | Human gut metagenome, whole genome shotgun sequencing project. | reverse complement strand
TAGGTGGTAATATCTTCAACTTCTTCCGTCTTCGTAAGTACATCCATCGTGAGAACATCATCTTCTCAGAACTTCATATCAAGCGACATATCAAGCCAGTTTTGAAGGTATTTTCGTTCTCTGTGGTAACCAGTATTTATCTCCAACTGAATACGGTATTATTGGGATTCCTGAAGAATGCTTTAGCGGTAGGATATTTTGCTGCAGCCACCAAGGTGATGCAAATGTTGTTGATGATGTCTTCTTGTTTGGGCTCAGTCATGATGCCAAGAGCATCACATCTCATTGCAGAGAACAAGGAAAATGAATTCAATCGTTTGATTCAAAAGTCTTACGATTTCACTTTGGCGGTAGCACTTCCGATGACGATTGGTCTCATCTTCTGTGCGCCAAGTCTTATCATGGCTTTATGTGGAGTTAAGTTCGAACATTCTATATTGCCATCACAGATTATAGCACCGATTATATTAATGGTCGCAATCTCTAATGTCTTTGGCATTCAGGTGTTGTTTCCTAAAGGGAAAACCAATATCGTAACTTTGTGTTGCGGTATAGGAGCAGTTGCAGATTTGATTCTCAACCTGTGTTTGATTCCGTTCTTCTCTTATATCGGAACATCCATCGCTTATTTGGGAGCTGAGGTAGCCACGACTGTGTCAATGTATTTCATTGGTCGCAGGTATATACCTATCATATATTTTAAGAAATCACATCTCACTTATGCGTTAGGTTGCATTGTGATGGCTTTAGCCTTATATGGCATAAGCCTCTTGCAGTTGCCTACGCTCACCATCTTGCTTCTGCAAGGTTGCTGTGGAGTCTTAGCTTACTTCATTATCCTATGTATCTGCAAGGATGAAATGCTAGTTCAAATATTGTCAAAAATAAAACGATAATTATTATATGGAAAATCATTATGATTACTTAATAGTTGGCTCCGGTCTCTTCGGAGCCACATTCGCACATCTTGCCCATAAGCAAGATAAGAAGTGCTTGGTCATCGACAAGCGATCTCACTTAGGTGGTAACATCTATTGTGAGAATATTGAAGGAATCAACGTGCATAAGTATGGTGCACATATCTTCCATACCTCTAACAAAAAGGTGTGGGACTTTGTAAACTCTATCGTTGAGTTCAACCGATATACCAATTCACCAGTGGCTAACTATAAAGGCAAACTTTATAATTTGCCTTTCAATATGAACACCTTCTATCAGATGTGGGGCGTAACTACACCAGAGGAAGCACAGGCTAAGATTGATGAACAGAAAGCGGAAGCAGTTGCTCATATGAAAGCAGATGGCGTTACAGAACCTCGTAACCTGGAGGAGCAGGCACAGGTATTGATAGGAAAAGACATATATGAGAAACTTATTAAGGGATATACAGAGAAGCAGTGGGGCAGAAAGTGTACAGAACTTCCTGCTTTCATTATCAAGCGCTTGCCAGTTCGTCTCATTTTCGATAATAACTACTTCAATGATAAGTATCAAGGAATCCCTGTTGGTGGTTATAACAAACTCATTGATGGCTTACTTGAAGGAGTTGAGACAAAGACGGATGTAGATTTCTTTGAAAACCGTGAATATTGGGAAAGTATTGCCGACAAGATAGTTTTTACTGGTAAGATAGATGAATTCTATAATTATCAGTTTGGTAAACTTAACTATCGTACAGTACGATTTGAGACAGAAGTTATAGACAAACCCAACTATCAGGGCAATGCGGTGGTAAACTATACTGAGCGTGAAGTACCTTACACCCGTGTTATTGAGCACAAGCACTTCGAGATGTTTGGAGCCGAGGTATATGATACCCCAAAGACCATTATCTCGAAGGAGTATAGTACCGAGTGGAAAGACGGCATGGAGCCATACTATCCAGTGAATGACAAGCAGAACTCTGAGCTATATGCCCAGTACAAGGAACTAGCTGATAAAGAGGAGAATGTCATCTTCGGTGGCAGACTGGCTGAGTATAAGTACTACGACATGGCTCCGATTATAGAAAAGGTGATGGAAATATTCTAAAGGTTAGTTTAAGATTATATTATGGCGAAAGTTAATAATATAAAGTCATGGGCGGAATACACAGAACCAAGTTATCCTCTTTTGTTAATATCTTATTGGATACCTTTTAATGCCTGGTATATATCTACGACAGGATTGCAAAAAGATAGGGATTGCCTTATGTATTTCAAAAGAAATCCAGATAATAAGGTATATCAAAAGATAAAACAATTGCTGGATCCCCAAAATAGATCCTATGAAGGCATATCATTTAAGCATGAATTTGTTAGATTGGATAATTTGTTGAAACATGGTAATTTCCCAGACACAGAAACGCCGATTTTGTTTGGTGTTATAGAAATGCAGGCTAATGCTACTTTTGAAAATCAAAAGATAGTAGATGGTATTAAATACGTAGCTAGACGTTATAAGGAAGGAAATGAGTTTGGTAAACCAGCAAAAAGTATTGATGTCATCAAAGAGAATTTAGCAACTCATGAGGCAAAAACAATTCATTTGAATAAACATGATATCAATCAATTGAAGGAAGAGTTCAAAAAAAATAATTGGACTCGTGATAACAAAAAGGTAGCTTTAGAAATGTTTAAGTCGATTGAACCTGTTATACATAAAGATGTTAAGGAAACAAGTTCTGGTCGCATAAAGATAGAGGGTAGTAGTTATACCAATGATTATGTGGTATTAGCTGCAGCTATTGTTGATGTGCTTTATGATTTGAGATGTAAGGCTGTTCATGGAGAAGTGGAAATAAATAGTGCTATGCTGAAAATATATGAACATGCCTTTGCATTACTAAAAATATTGGTTACTGATTTTTATTAAGCAGAATTATGGAAAATAAAATTGATGGACAAGGCATGAGCGTTGCTCAGGTTTTTGAGGATAGATACGTAATCGATTATTTCCAGCGTGAATATAAATGGGAGAAGAAACATATAGAACAACTTTTATATGACTTGGATTTTGCTTTTCATGAGTCTTATCAGGATGGTGATACTATTGATGATATTCCTAATTATAAACCATATTTCATGGGACCCTATATTGTTAGTCGCCATCATACGATGTATTCTCTTATTGACGGTCAGCAACGCCTTACGTCACTTACGCTTTTGTTAATATATATAGTAAAGCATTTTCCTGATACTCGTGATGACTTGGAAAAACTTATATATAAACGAAGCTTTAAAAAAGAGTCTTATAATCTGAATATCGAAGGTCGTGAAAGGGTTATGGATTTCCTATTTAAGGATGTAGATTTTGATAGAACAAATATGAGTGTATCAGAGATTAATATACTGAGCCGATATTCAGACATAGAGGATCTCTTTCCTGAACGATTGCGTGATAGCGATAAGATAATACTTTTTTCTTATTGGCTACTCAATAAAGTGGTGTTAGTGCAAATATTATCTTATTCTGATGATAATGCCTATACCATTTTTGAGACCATGAATGATCGAGGTTTTAATCTTACTTCTTCAGAAATGCTTAAGAGTTTACTTCTTTCAAAGATAAAAGATGCGGAAGTAAGACGCAGATGTGATCAAAAATGGAAGGAGAATATACAGCGTTTGGTATCTGTAGATAAAGATTGTGAGCAAGATTTTTTTAGAGCTTGGCTAAGAGGTCGTTATCTTATTAACGTAAAAGACACATCTGATATTGATGCTATCGGTATTGGATTTCATCGTTGGGTAAAAAACAATATGAAGTTATTTAAATTGACTTCTGATAGTAAAATAGAGAGTTTAATCACAGATGAGTTAAGTTTTTATATAAGTATATTCTTGTCAATTCGAGTTTCTGAAACATCATCAAACGGTTTATATACGAGTATTTTTGTTCAAAATCCATATGGCGTAGCTTCTTCTTTAGCATACCCTTTATATTTATCTGTTGTTAATCAGTCGGATTTGCAAAAGGATATCCAAGAAAAGATAACGCTTGTATCTAAGGCTTTGGATACATTTGTCGTACGTCGAATACTCATGCATCAATCTGTAGGGCAATCATCCATTAGAGGATTTATGTATTCTTTGATCTTGTCAGTTCGTGGCTTCGCTATAGAGGATCTAAAGGATAACCTCACTTCTTTTTTGGACAAATATGCAACTATGGGGCAAGAGATAAAACCAGATGTTGTTGCTCACTATCCTTATAAGTTCTTACGTTATTTCCAATATCGTGTAAATTTGTATTTGGAGTCTCTTTTAGGTGATGCGCAAGTTTGTGGCTATTCTGATAGTCGCCATTCGGTTTTGGTAGATATGTTGGATGAGCGTTTACAGTTGACTGCTGGTATTTATCGAACTTGTTATTCACCAATTTATGCAGTTGCTATGGTTTGGGGCAGCGAGTCAATGGCTTTTCTTAAAAGATACAGATGTTTGGTTGATGAGCCTGATAGTAAAGAAAGTGAATTGTTGTTAGAGAGATTAAATTTGCCAAAAAGCAAAAACTCAAAGACAAAATTAGATGCTTTCTTGCATTCTCTATATGATACATTGGTTTCCAAAATTTGGAACATTTAAGTTGGAAAATAATACATTGGACTTACGGCAGGCGGATTGCCTTCAGCTTATTTTTTTGAGCTACTTTTCTGCTGACGGCATGAAGCCTGCTATGTCCTTTAGATAATTGAAAAAAAAGAAAAATAACTGATATGGAAAAGATATTAACGATAGTGATTCCTACGTACAATATGCAAGACTATCTTCGTAGATGTCTTGATTCTTTAATTGTACCTGAGGAACAAATGAAACAACTGGAAGTACTGGTTGTAAATGATGGTAGCAAGGATAATTCCTCTGCTATTGCACATGAGTATCAAGATAAATACCCTGGTACTTTCCGAGTGATAGATAAGGAGAATGGCAACTATGGCTCCTGTGTGAATCGTGGATTGAAGGAGGCAACTGGTAAATATATCAAGATATTGGATGCTGATGATTGGTTTGATACGAAGGCTTTGACTTCATTCTTGAACCTGTTAAATAATTGCAAAGCAGATGTCGTTTTGACAGATTTCTCTTGCTATTATAGTGATCATGCTGATGAGACGGTACATATGTATCTTAAGCAAAAAAATCAGTTACTATCTTTTTCTGAGGGAATGAACGAGTCCGCTCACCAGTTGATAAATATCCAAATGCATGCTGTTTGTTATAAAACTAGCTGTTTTGACAATTTGGATTATCATCAGACAGAAGGTATTTCTTACACAGATCAAGAATGGGTGTTGTTGCCTTGGGCTAATGTACTGTCTTTAATTTATATACCTTTATCCCTTTATCAATATAATCTTGATAGAGAAGGACAGACTATGGCACCTGATGTCTTTGAAAGAAAAATAGCTGATCAATTCGTTAGTATAAATCTTATGATAGATAAGGTGAAAGAAATAAAGTCTATAGTTGATGAAGAGCATCTGTACTTCCTACAACAGAAAATGTTGGTTCGTGTAGAGAGCATATATAAATATTTTATAACGAGGAGATATGCAAAAGATAAATGTGCCTTGCTCATTGAATTTGACAATCATTTGCCTCAATCTTCTCCTTCTCTGTATAGAGCATTAAATAAAGTAAAACTGGCTAAATATTATCCTTGCTCTTATATCTTGCGTTGGCGGGAGAATGGCTATAATCCTCTAAGCAAAAGAGTATTTCGTATGAGTGATTTTGTTTGCTCTATAGTGTCTTTAGTCAAGCGAGTTTTGAATTACAAATAAAACACAAACACTGTATGAAATTATCAAATTAAGATTGAGTATGATAAGAATGAAATTTTGGAATGTTGCAAGAATATGGCTAATTAGTGATGTTCAAGCTAATTTGATGACTTTTCACAAATCAAAAGACTTAGAATTTGACTTATTCTTCATTTGAATCTTCATGAATGAGTATTTCCTGCGAAACACCCTGTTAATGGTGATTTTAAACATCCGAAATATGAATCATGGCAGCAAGATTTAGATTTGCATTATGTTGGAATAACAAGAGCAAAGAAAGCTTGCTATTTCAGAGTTCCTGCGCAAAGAACTAACTCTTATGACAGGGTCTTAGTGGCGCGTGATTCGGAGTTCTTGTATCATAATAATGTCCAAGTCTTAAGGGATGTGGTTGATTTAAGATAAGTTGAAATAAACATATTTTTTATTTATGTCAATTATTATATTTGCAATTTTGCTTCTCTATTTTCTTTATGATTATAGAAAGGGGTCAATATTGATTTTGTTATTGACACCATTTCTTAGTATGGTGCTCATAGGAGGAAAAAGTTTAAGCTTATTTTTAGGCTTAATAGTTCTCTTCAAGTGGATGATAGCCAGTCAGCGTAAATGGAAGGTATTTTCTACGTCTGTCTTTTTATGTCCAGTTTTAGTCTTAGGTTTCTCGTATTTGATATCAAATCATTATGGTAGATCACCACATTTACCTTCAGCGATAACTAATACGATGCAGCTCTTCTTTGTTTTTGTGTTAATTGACTATTTGGGTAGATTTGCTTATTTGAAGAAATATGCTCTTAAGGTAGTGATAGTAATGGCAACTGTGCTTTCTATCAATGGTCTAATAGAAACATTAACTCATTACAATATTATCTTAAATTTAGCTATCGCAACAGGTTTATATCCTTCAGATACTCCTATAATAACAGAAATTAGATATGGTCTGAAACGTGCTCAATCTGCTTTTGGTATGCATACCTCTTGGGGTGGATATGCTTTCATTGTTTGTTGCTTCTTGCTATATCTGAAAAAATATTGCAATATAACTTTAAAGTATGCAAACTATCTCATTATTTTGCTAGGAATGAATATATTCTTTACAGGAGCTAGAAGTGCTTTCTTGGGATTTGCTGTCGCTTTGTTGGCATTTGTAGATAAAAAAGACTTGAAATCAAAGAAAGTTTGGGGATTAATATTGTTAGTGATAGCTATCAGTCCTTTATTCATTGGATATTTTGGAGATATAGTTTCTTCTTTTACCGATACGGAGAAGGTGAATGGCAGTAATGCTGACATGCGTCAAACACAATTTGATATTTGTTTTTATTATTTGTCTCAATCTCCTTGGATTGGTAATGGTATTGCTTTTACCTGGGAGTATGTATTACCTCAGAATAAGGATTTGTTGGGTGCAGAAAGTTTATGGATTCCAGTTTTGATAGACCAAGGTATATTGGGTGCTGTTGCTGTCTCTTCCATGTTTGTAGCATGTATGATTTATCTCATAAAGCATAATGCTATAAGGTATACTATCGTGGTGTTGGGATTTTTAGTCTTCAATAGCATGTCTTCTATCCCTAATATATCTATCACGGATTTTGTGTATTATGTGATACTTCTTTGTATGTTCATACCAAATAAAAAAAATAAATATGAAACAACAACTAAGAGAATTACGAAATAAGATTCTGCGAAAGAGATTGAAAAATCGTGATTTTACAATCATTGCAAATAATTGTTTGGCAGGATGTATATATCATGATTTGAAATTGCGCTTCGATACGCCAACAGTCAATCTATATATCCCTTTCCCAGACTACATCTTCTTTCTGAAAAATTTAAAACAGCTGGTATATGCAGAGTTTACAGAGATTCCTCATAAAGCGTGTCCTGCGGGACTTCTGGGGGGTGATTCATGTGTATTTTCTTCATTATCAGAGTTTTGAGGAAGGTGTCAGTGCGTGGAAACGTAGAGCAAGACGAATACAATGGAACAATATCTTTGTTGTTTTGTCAGAAAAAGATGGCTGCACAAAGAAGTGTTTAGAAGAATTTGAGCATTTATCTTATGAAAGTAAAGTAGCCTTAACTCATGTTGAATATCCAGATATAACTTGTGGCTTCTATGTAAAGGGCTATGAAAATTGTAAAGAATTAGGTAATATTATGGACTTCAAGGGATTTTGGGGGCAAAAGGTATATGACCAGTTTGATTGGGTGAAATTTTTAAATCAAAAATAAATGATGAAATTATCAATAGTAATACCTGTTTATAATGTAGAACCCTTTATTAGAGGTACATTGGACAGTATATATAAACAAGGTGTGGACGAAAGCCTGTTTGAAGTGATAGTTGTCAATGACGGTACACCAGATAATTCTATGGCTATCGTAGAAATGTTTGCTGATGCTCACACGAATTTGGCGATTATCAATCAGAAAAATCAAGGACTTAGTGCTGCTCGTAATTCCGGCATAAAAGTGGCAAAGGGTGATTATATATGGGTAGTGGATAGTGATGATAGCATTACTGAAAAATCCATAAGTCAGGCATTGGGGGAAATTACTCGTCATCCCTATGTGGAAATGTTTTGCTTCGATTTGAATGAGCAAAGGGGAGATAATTTTACTCCTACCACTCTCTTTTCTAAGCCATCTTATTGCAAGTATTATGGAGAAGAGCATGATGGTTATTTTTATTGCCGAAAATTACCGACAGGGGTTTCCCCAAAATTTTTGTTCTCTAGAAGTTTCTTGCAGAAGAATGGATTGCTGTTTACCCCAGGCATTTATCATGAGGATCAAGATTTTTTGATAAGATGCTATACCAAGGCAAAGTGCATCTTGCCTTTGAAGCACATTTGGTACAATTATAATATTAGGGAGAGTGGAAGCATCACTTCTACTTTTAAGATGAAGAGATTCTATGATACCCTATGGATCATTAAGAATTTCCGAAAGCTTTCGGAATCTTCTGCAAATTATAAAGAAACAACCATATTGGAGGAAGGTGTCTTCAGCTTAAGTTATGGCCTCTTGACATCCTCCTATCGTTCTCTTCCTGAGTATCGAGCATTTTTGGATGACAACAAAAAAGAATTGAAATCCTTGCTATGGTCTTCTTATTACAAGTCGATAAGAAAAAATAGTTTGGGAAAAAGTTGGAGATTATTGAAGTCAATACTTTGTTTTTTTTATAATTAACTGAGCCCACTTTAAAAAGTAAGGTCTGTTTAAAGTGGACTCAGTAAAATAAGTGTTTAATATATGTCTTACAGCTATGTAGGACGATTAAAATTTACGTATGAAACGAATATTATTTGATTTAACTGGTGTTCAGCCCAATGCTTCTGGAAAAATGCATGGTGGAGGTAAATATGGTATTGTAATGTTTAAAGAGATGATAAAGCATTCTGTTGATTTAGAAGCTGTATATTATTCTTCCAAGTATATGCCTGAGGAAATAAAATATGCGTGTAGTAAAATAAAAATGCATGATTTGGATAAGGTTAGTTTGGAGAGTGTTCTTGATAATGGCAATTATGATATTTATTATTCCGCCATGTTGAGTTACACCGAAGCTTTGAAAAGGGATGATTTAAAAGTGGTTGGCTCTGTACATGGTTTGCGAAGATTAGAAATGCCTAATGATAGTAATTATCTTTATTATAGGCAGACAATCAAGTCAAGACTTAGAGTAATTTACACATTACTCTTCCCAAAGAGATGGAGAAATCGTGTACATAAAGTTTATGAATATGATTTGATGCAGCCTAATTTCCATTACATTGCTGTTAGTAATCATACTAAGGCCTCATTACTTTCTTTTTTTCCAGAGTTGAAGGAAAAAAGTATCAAAGTTTTCTATAGTCCTTCTACGGCAGGTAACAGAAATGTTGAGCCTTATAGCATTGAAAAATATTTCTTGTTGGTTTCAGCAAATCGTCCTGAAAAGAACGCATTGAGAGCCGTTCAGGCTCTAGATGAGTTGATGTCAGAACGAGAAGAGTTTAAAAATTACAAGGTTTATTTAACTGGTGCTAAGGCTAATGCTTTTAAATATAAAATCAAGAATCCTAATAATTTTGAGTTTTTGGGATATGTGTCGGAGTTAGATTTGGCACGTTTGTACAAGGGTGCCTTTTGCTTTATTTATCCTTCTTTAAATGAGGGCTTTGGTTATCCTCCTTTGGAAGCGATGAATTATGGCATACCGGTATTGGCTTCTCCTATATCTTCTATAACGGAAGTATGTGGTGATGCAGTTCTTTATTTCAATCCTTTTGATTATAAGGAAATTAAAAATAGAATTTTACAAATTCATTACGATAAAAATCTGTATCAGAATTTAAAAGAAAAGGGAGAAAAACGATTTGATTTCATAACAAAGGAGCAAAATAAAGATTTGGTTCAGTTTGTCGAATGGATATGTGAATTGTAAATATCATATATATATGAAAAAGATAATAAAGAAAGTATTGATGATACTTGTATCAATACTCAAATGGGAAAAAAAAATCCCAATAGTCGCCGTAAAAGAAACTGACAAGTTGTTGGCCGGAAAGGTCGCTCTGATTACAGGTGGCTCTGGTGGTATTGGAATGGCTATTGCAAAAAAGTTTATAGATAGTGGATGTTCTGTAATCTTGGCTGGAACAAATGCTAAGAAATTGAATGGCTGTATAGAAAAACTAGGAAAACAGGCAAAGGCTATTGTCATAAATATGAATGATTCCTCCTCTTTTGGTGATAAAATAGTTGAAGCCACTAGTTTTTTTGGAAAAATTGATATTTTTGTTAATTGTCATGGTGTCCATACAAATAGAAATGGATTTAATTTATTGAATGTGACAGAAGATGATTACGATAAGGTTATGAATATTAATCTGCGTGGTACTTATTTTATTTGCCAAAATATTGCAAAATATATGATACAGAACCATGTAAAGGGACATATTCTTATTATTTCTTCCCAAAGTGCAATAGAGCCTTCATGGTCTCCTTATCGTTTGTCAAAATACGGAGAATGCGGTCTGATTTCTGGATTTGCACAGATGCTGCTTCCTTATGGTATAATAGTTAATGGTTTAGGTCCTGGACCAACGGCAACAGGAATGCAAGATGAGTGCTTTAACGGAAGTATATATACAAAAGATAATCCAATAGAGAGATATACAATGCCAGAAGAAGTCGCTGAATATGCAAAATTGTTGGTAAGTGATTTGGGCAATACAGTTGTTGGAGATACTTTGTATATGTCAGGTGGTCGTGGAATTATAGATAAAAGATAAAAAAAATGAAGAAAGTTTCGATAATAGTACCAGTATATAAATCTGAAAAATACCTTCATAAACTTGTAGATTCGGTATTGAATCAGACGTATAAGAATATAGAATTGATTCTTGTTGATGATGAGTCTCCAGATAATAGTGGACGAATTTGTGATGACTATGCAAGAATGGATAAAAGAGTAACTGTAATCCATAAAAAAAATGGAGGATGTTGTGATGCAAGAAACAAGGGATTAGAGGTTGCTACGGGGGAATATTTGATGCTTGCAGATGGAGATGACTGGATGGAATTAGATTGTGTTGAATATCTCGTATCCTTAATGGAGAAAAACAACTGTGAGATGGCTACAACCGATAGTATATTTACTACTCGTGACCGTGTTCAAAATGAAGTTGACAATATCCGAGTTTGGTCTAAAGAGAAAGCTGTGTGTGGCATGCTTTATACCGACATTCCTATTGGTCCTTGGAATAAAATTTATACAACGAAAGTTATCCGAGATAATCACATTGATTTTTCTGTGCCATGGTTTGGAGAGGGTCTGTATTTTTCTACAATGGCAGCGCAATATTCTAACCAATTAGCTATTGGCCACAGAAGAGTTTATAACTATAGATTGAACAATCCTAACAGTGGAACTACTGTTAGACAGGTCCAGCATGGTATAAATGCTTTGTATAATGTGAGAAATATCAAAGAAAAGCTTGAATTAAGAACAAAAGCTACTTTGATGGCTGCAGATTGGCATATTTGTTTTAATTGCTATTACTTAATGTGCTATATTTTGTGGGCAAACTCTTATGATGAATATAAAGAACAGTATGAGGATGCCTATAAGGATTTGGTAAAGCTTACGCCCAAAATTGTACTACATGCAAAGATTAAACTTTGGAAGAAACTGTATCTGGCTGTAGCTTGTATTGCTCCAAAGACATTAGCAAGTATTGTACTTAAGAGAAAGATCAGACGTTTTAAGGCTGATAATATGGAATAAACTGACAAGAAAAATAATCATGGATATAAAGGTAATAACTCGTCATGCTCCTTCCAATTATGGTTCTTTGCTTCAATCAATTGCTACGCTTAGAGTTTTCAAAAAGCTTGGTCATGATTGTACAGTTATAGACTATAGACGAAAAGATGAGCAAGGAATAAATAGCGTGTTAAGCCCCCTAAAAGGAAAGGCTGAATGGAATGGTAATTTCGCAAAAAAAATACTTTATGTGTTGCTTCGTTATCCAGAGAATAAGGTGGCTGAGATCAAGTTCGGTAAAATGAGGAATCATTTTCTAAAGATGACACGAAAGTGTGAAAGATTGCAGGATTTGAAATCGTTGTCTGCCGATTGTTTTGTGACAGGTAGTGATCAGGTATGGGGTCCAACAATGAATGGTGATTTCGATGAAGCTTATTTTTTGTCATTTGCAAGTAATTGTCGAAAAATCGCATATGCTGCTAGTTTTGGTAAAACTCAATTTACTGAGAACACAGTTGTTGCATACGAAAAATTATTAAAAAGATATAATGCAATAACAGTAAGAGAAGATTCTGCAGTTAAGATGCTAAATGAGTGGCAAATACCATGTGAGGGGCAGGTGTTGGATCCTACCTTGATGATGACTGGTGAAGAATGGTGTCAGTTTATTGACAAAGATATAGATGGTCAATACGTGTTGGTTTATCAACTTCATAATAATCCCAAATTGTGTGATTATGCAAAACGATTTGCTAAGCAAGTTGGATTGCCATTATTACGAGTATCTCCAACGTTTCACCAGTTTAAATGGGGTGGAAAATTTATGTATCTTCCAAACTTGCCGGAATTCCTTTCTCTTATAAAAAATTCTAGTTATATGATTACTGATTCTTTTCATGGTACTGCGTTTGCCTTGAATTTTAACAAGCAATTCATTGAAATACTACCGAATACAAAAACGGGAAGTCGTAATCAAAGTATTTTGAATTTGACAGGTCTGACCGATAGAATTGTGACGGACTATGAAGATTTCTCTATTGCTAAGCGTGAAATTAATTATGTGAAAGTAAATGAAATTCTTGCAAAAGAAAGAGAAAAATCGTTGAATATTTTAAAGAAAATGTTGAGCGAGTAAAAAATATTCAAATCTTTTTTGTGAATTCTTTCAAGTTGAGAATTATTGATTAGAAATGAAAATCCTTGAAATAAACGTTTATAATTATCGTAAGGGTGGTTCTGAGGCTGTCTATTTCAGCACCATGGAACTATTGAAAGAGCATGGAGATGAAGTTGTGAACTTTGCCTTAAAATGGCCTGAGAATGCCCCATCTGTGTACGAGCAGTACTTTCCAGAGTCAAAAGAAACCCGAAGAGGCATTTTGAAACCAGTAAAGAATATTGTAAACTACTTCTATGATGCAGAGGCTGCAAAAAAAATGGAGGCTCTGATAGAAGCAGAAAAACCAGACTTAGCTCAAGTGCATTTAATTTGGGGACAGATTACTGGTAGTATTCTACCTGTTTTGAAACGTCATCATATTCCTGTGATATTTACGATTCATGAATATCGAATTGTATGTCCCGCTTATACTTTTCGTAATGGATTAGGTGAGGTTTGTGAGCAATGTCAAGGGAAACACTTTTATAAATGTGTTACGAATAAATGCTGTAAGGGAAGTTATGGGCTAAGTGCCATGATGGCTGCTGAGCAGTATTTTCGTAATGCATTCTTGAATCCTGCCAAGTATATAGATGGTTTGGTATATGTGAGTCAATTTGCTAAAAGTAAGTTGGAACAATATATGCCAGCTTTGAAAGATAAACCTAATATGGTTCTTTATAACTTGACAGATGGCATTCGCAGTGAAGTGATAAAAGATGAAAAAACAGACAAGTATTATCTGTTTTTTGGTCGATTATCATACGAGAAAGGTATCAAAACTTTGATTTTAGCTTTTAGGGAGACACCTCAATGTAGATTGAAAATAGCAGGAACTGGTCCTTTGGAGGATGAATTGAAGGAATTTGTTAAAGAGAACAAGATGGACAATGTCGAGTTCTTAGGATATCAGTCGGGTGAGCCGTTGCAAAAATTAGTTAGTAATGCTTATTTTATCATGGTTCCATCTGAATGGTATGAAAATAATCCAATGACAATCATTGAAGGATATGCTGCTGGCGTGCCTGTTATTGGTGCAAAGATTGGTGGTATTCCTGAAATTATAGAAGATGGTAGGACTGGATATCTTTTTGAAAGTGGTAATAAGGGTGAACTTATTGACTTAATAAAGAAGTCTGATAAAATGGATAAAGAGGAATATATAGTTATGTGTAACCATACCTTGGTGTTTGCCAGAGAACATTTTGACAGAAGTAAGTATTATCCAAGATTGACAGAATTTTTTGAAAAGTTTTTAAATTGATAAGATGGAGTTAACAAAACGAGAAAACTACAATTCTCTTGATGGCTTGCGAGCGTATTCTGCTGTTGGCATTGCTATGATGCATTTCTTGGCTAATATCAAGAGTGGTCAATTGTCATGTATGCCTGCAAATCATGTAATAGGCTTCTTTACAAACTTTGTTTATCTTTTTTTTATGGTAAGTTCTTTCTCTATGTGTTGTGGTTATTATGGGAGAGTAAAGAGCGGGCAAGTTTCCATGAATGATTTCTATAAAAAGCGTTACAAGAGAATATGGCCTTACTTTGCCTTTCTATGTATGATAGGTTTAGCCTTTGATCATACTATAGGTGGTGTTTGGCAAACTTTTGCGGATTTAACATTGTGTTTTAATCTGTTACCTAATCCTGATATTCAAATCATTGGTGTAGGTTGGTTCTTGGGTTTGGTATTCTTATTCTATATTATGTTCCCTTTCTTTACATTCTTAATAGACGGGGGGGCAAATTTTATAGTTTGCTTTTGCTAATATGTATAGCTGCAAGTGTATTCGAATTTTATAAGCCGTCTCTTGTAGACGAGTATATGTACTTAATTTTACTCTTCAGCTTATGGATGGTATATGCTATAAGTGGTGAAAGGAAATGGTTAAGTAACAAAGTGACAAAGTATTTAAGTGGTATATCTATGGAATTATATCTGAGTCACATGGTATTATTTAGGTTTACAGAAAAGTTAGGTTTGGACGCCTTAACCGATAATCCTAATGTAAACTATCTCATATGTACATTTGTTACACTAGGAATAACCATTTGTTTTTGTCATGTTTTGAAGTATTGGATTTTGCCTATAGTTATGAACTTTGTTCAAAAACGTTTGCTTGTTTCTGAATAAAGGTATAGTCTAAATGTCTTATACAAAAACACATAAGAATTTAATAATTATATTTAATTGGTAAGTTAGCACATGAGTTTTCTTTAACTGAAGGTCGTTGTTAACTCTCTAAGCGTTTAACTCTTTATGAAAATTGCATTTGTTAGCGTTCGTGGTATTCCAAATAACTACGGCGGTTTTGAGCAGTTCGCTGAGTATATCTCAGTGGGCTTGGTAAAGCGTGGCCATGAGGTTACTGTATATTCTCCTTCTTATCACCCTTACAAGGATGATGAGTACAAGGGTGTGAAAATCAAACATATTTATAGCCCGGAAACTTGGATGGGTGGAAGTATCGGTTCGTTCTTCTACGACTTCATGTCGTTGAAGGATGCTTTAAAGCGTGAGAACTTCGATATCATCTATGAGGCTGGATATACGAGCATCATTCCTGCTTTCATCTGGTTTGATGTGAAGAATGTTACCAAGAGTATTGTGGTTACCAACATGGATGGACTGGAATACAAGCGCACCAAGTTTAATAAGTGGGTGCGCAAGTTCGTGTTCTGGGAGGAGAGAATGGCTGTAAAACATAGTCATTATCTGATTGCAGACAACATGGGCATCCATGATTACTATAAGGAGAAGTATGGCAAGGACAGTAAGTTCCTGGCATACGGTGCCGACATCCATGATGATTATAATGTGGAACATCTGAAGGAGTATGGCTTGAAACCTGAGGAATATTATATTCTGGTAGCCAGACTGGAGCCGGAGAATAATATCGTGATGGCCATTGAAGGCTACTTGCATTCTAAGGAGAATGGCAAGCGTCCTCTGATTGTAGTTGGTAAAACCAATACTCCTCATGGTAAGGAATTGGTTGCCAAGTATGGTAAGGAAAAGGGTGTGAGATTCGTAGGCGGAATCTATGATTTCAACAAACTGAATTCTATCCGTCACTTCTCAAAGGCTTATTTCCATGGCCATAGTGTGGGTGGTACCAATCCTTCTCTGTTGGAAGCGATGGCTTCTGAGTGCTTTATCCTTGCTCACGATAACATCTTTAATCGTGCAGTGTTGAAGGATAACTCTTTGTACTATCCTAATGCAGATAAGGTGACAGAGATGCTGAATGACATAGAGAATATCTGTACGCTGCATAAGAAAAACTTCACGGATGGGAATGTGGAGGAAATCAAGAATGAGTATTCTTGGGAGCACTTGGTGGACCAGCATGAGGAATACTTCAAATGGTTGCTGGAACAGAAACGATGAACCTATCTAAAGATTTACTTTTAAAATTTCTTTGTGCCGTTCTCTTTGGTGAGAAACTGGATGCTTATGATTTTGCGGAAGCAGAGTAAGTATTCGGTGAATGCCGTATTGTGCACCTAGATAAAGTTTCGTACCTTTGCACCATGATTTTTAATTATTCAAATTATGGTACAAGGCAAGAAACAATTAAACAGCAAGCCAAAGTTCGCCGAGGTTGTAATCGGCGACAATGAGGCGAAGGAGATGCGTGAGTCTGCAAAAATTCGGAACCGTCGCAATCCTTATTTAAAATTAAGCTATCCCAATGGTGTGACACTAATTCTCCCTGCTGACATCAGTATCGAAAAGCTTCGAGCCTACATTAGTATAACAGTGTAGGCTTATGGCTAGAGTTTGTCAGTTGACGGATGACTTGAAGTACTACTTGTGCATGGAGCCAGTCGACATGCGAGGAAAAAATGGTAAACAATAAGGTAAACGATATGTTTGAACAGCAACAAAATACAGGGAAAAGTACGTCTTTGGCAGAGAAATATGCCAATGCCGTAGGCCAGTTGTCCGATGCCAATGATCGGGCAGCGCATGCAGAGCATGACCGGCAGGTGGAGCGCATCACTCGTCAAGACTTGATTGACGAGGAGGTGGCTCGCCGTGTTGCTGAAGCAGAAGAACGTATCAGAAAAGAGTTGGAAGCTCAATTGGCAGATAAGACCAAGGAATTGGAGGAACGTAATAAGGCTTTGGATAAGCGTGAGTCTGATGTAGACAAGAAAGCGGAGACCATCGCCCAAAATATAAGTGAACAGGTTCGCCAGCAGATGTCTGCAGCTAAAACCCGTTTCGAGAAAACTGCGCTGAATCGTTTGGCTGATATGTTTGACATGTTCATGCAGGCGTTCATCGCCCTTGGTGACAAGGATTCTTCCAAAGGTCAGGAACTGTTGCAGAAGTATCAGCTTGCGGCAAAGGAAGCGCATGAGTCTTTGACGGATGAAATCAAGGATAAACTGGCCAAGGTTGAAGCTAAAAGCAAGTCTAAGACCGAGCAAATAGCCTCTCTTGTCAGAATGATATTTACTCAAAAGCGTGAGCGGGTAGTCTTTAGTAAGGAAGAACGTGAAACCATCTATGATAAGGTAATGGCATCAGTTGAGTTCACTGATGAGGAAAAGAAACGTTACCAGGAGTGCCGTGAATTTTGTGAGGAATATCGCAAGCGCAAGGCTATAAAGAAGCTTTTGAATAGCCAGAAGGAACAGAAGGGACATGGACGAAATCCTATACCGGAGGATATGCCTCGCTTGGAGGAAAAGGTACTTTGGCCTGAAGGCTACATAGGACATGAGGATGAATATGTAATTGTTTACCAAGGCAAGGTGCAGGAGTTTATCGTGCCAGCCAAAGTACGCTACTTTGTTCAGCCATATCGTCGTCCTGTAGTTCGTCGCAAGGATGATCCAATGCAGAAGCTCTTGCAGTCTCCTTGCTATGAGGACGTATTTTGGAAGAGTTATGCGTCTGCTGAGTTATTGGCGCAGTTAGAGTGTAATAAGTATGTCCTTCATCAGCCGTTTAACCGGCAGATAAAGAAGATGAAACAGGATGGCTTGATACTCGCTCCTTCAACAGTCGATGACTGGCATCAGGGTGTATGTGACAAGATAGAACCTCTCTACAATCTGCAGAAGGATCGGGTAATGTCTAGTTTGCTGCTTGGCGCTGATGTGTGATGGTTACTCCGGCTATGATTGGCTGAAGAAGATAAATGGTCGCATATTGTGTCGTTGTGTCGGTATATCACCATTACAGCGTAAGGTTTTAACACATTAAGTATTTACCTTTGCATCCGAATTCTTAAAAATCAGAATT
>PPYF01350415.1_pt1 | contig 18454 bp, 17 predicted proteins | sample 1559871 | NCBI WGS metagenome assembly PPYF01 (sample SAMN08240021, study PRJNA423297) | Human gut metagenome, whole genome shotgun sequencing project. | reverse complement strand
GCTCTCGAGAGGGAGACAATAGAGATTCCGGCCGGCTGCAGAGACTTTGTGGGAGAAGATACCAGACTGTGTGCAGAAAGGGAACTTAAGGAGGAGACGGGCTACAGCTCTGATGATATCTCGTTTTTACTTTCACTTCGCACAACAGTAGCCTTTTGCGACGAAGAAGTAGATGTCTATCTTGCCAAAAACCTGAAAAAGGGCGAGCAGCATCTAGATGATGCCGAGTCAATCGATGTAGAAATATACACCCTAAAGGAGCTGTGCGACATGATTTATGCCGGGAAAATCCAGGATTCCAAAACAGTCAGTGCAGTTCTTGCTTATAGTAATATGATTAAATAATAAACCGACAAAATAATGCAAGCCACAGGATATATACTCCTGTGGCTTGTGTTTTGTAAAAAAAATGTGTGTATAATTTGTGGCTTAGGAATTCATTTCTGCAATGTCGTAGATAAGCTTCTTTGAATCCTCCCATCCTAGACATGGATCGGTGATGGATTTTCCGTAGACATGCTCACCAATCTTCTGGCTGCCCTCCTCAATATAGCTTTCAATCATAAGCCCCTTGACAAGTGATTTTATATCAGAGGAAAGCTGTCTGTTGTGCATAACTTCCTTGGCAATACGAATCTGCTCCTTGAACTGCTTTCCGGAGTTGGAATGGTTGGTATCGATGATAGCCGCCTGGTTGACAACATCCATCTTGTCGTACATTTCATGCAGACGGATTAAGTCCTCGTAATGGTAGTTTGTTATAGTGTTGCCATGCTTGCTGACAGCACCTCTTAAAACAACGTGAGTCAGAGGATTTCCTGATGTCTCTACCTCATAGCCTCTGTAAACAAAATGATGTGGGTGCTGTGCTGCGTAAACAGAATTGAGCATGACGGAAAAATCACCGCTTGTAGGGTTTTTCATGCCGCTGGCCACATCGAAGCCGCTGACGGTGAGACGATGCTGTTGATCCTCAACAGAACGAGCACCGATTGCCACATATGAGAGAAGATCCTCAACATAGCCCCAGTTCTCAGGGTAAAGCATCTCATCTGCACAGGTGAGTCCGCTCTCTGCGATGGCACGGATGTGCATTTTTCTCATGGCGATAAGACCCTCAACCATGTCGGGAGCTTTTTCAGGGTCAGGCTGTGAGGCAATTCCTTTGTAGCCCTCGCCGGTTGTTCTTGGCTTGTTTGTATATACACGAGGGATGATGATTACGCGGTCCTTTACATCCTCCTGAATATTTGTCAGGCGGCTGACATAGTCACAGACTGAATCCTCGTTGTCGGCTGAACACGGTCCGATAATGACGAGAAATCTATCATCTTTTCCGCAGATAACATCTGAAATCATTGCATCGCGCTTCGCTTTAAGCTCGGTAAGCTCCTTTGACAGAGGATATTCCTCCTTAATCTGTGCAGGAGTTGGAAGCTGGTTTAAAAATGTGAAACTCATAATAGTGCTCCTTATATAAATAGTAATTTTATTAATTAAAATGGTATATTTTTATGGCATATCGGAAAAAATTTCCAATATATAATGCCCAAACAGTTAAATAATAAGATAAATGAAATATATTGTCAAATTTTTATCAATTATAATAGTATGCATAAAAAGTTATAATAAAACACTAAAAGGCTATAATAAGAAAAAAGTAACATTGAAAAAAAGTAAAAGATGTGATATAAATAGTTGGTAACTTTTTTGTGACCGTAGTTTAATGGATAAAATTCCGGACTCCGACTCCGGCGAGTGCGCGTTCGATTCGCGTCGGTCACATACTTTGATTTTGATATGTTAGGTTAATGGAGGAATCACATGAAGGACTTTTTTAACAAGGAAACATTGGATAATATAAAGCAGTTTTGCGCAGAAAATAAAAAATACGTTGGAGTAGCAGGTGTACTTGTAGGACTCATACTCATACTTATAGTAGTTGTCGCAGGAGGCAATAATGGCAGACAATCCAATACTGAAGCCGGATCACAGACAGAGATTTCGGTGAAGGATTTTGAGTTTGAAAAGGATTACACAAATGACGCAAAGGACGATATCAGCACATTACTTGCTGATTATTATAAGGCATACGTGGGTGATGACCTTGATACCCTTGGCAAGCTTGCGACACCTATGAGCGACAACGAGAAGAGCTATATTGGTGTTGTCAGCCAGTACTATGAGTCAGTCAATGATATCACACCTTACACCAAGAATGGTTTGAAAAAGGGAACATACTTTGTGTCTGTTAAAAACAGCATAAAGTTTACGGGAGTTGATACACAGGCGCCTACACTTGACTTCTTTTATATAGAGACAGATAAGGACGGAAAGCTCTTTATAAATAATGTATACAGTAATTTCAACAGAACATACTGCGAGAATGAACTCGATGACGATATTATGGAGCTTATTTCTAAGTATACTGCTTCATCTGAGTTTGCAGACCTTCATGAGGAGGTACAAAAGGCATATGAGCAGGCGGTCGGTTCTGATGCCAATTTAAAGACTATGCTTGAGACAACACTCACAGGTGCTATAAAGCAGTGGTACACATCGTCAGGCATTGCCAATTTAAAGAAGTCTGATGCAGACACACAGACTACAGAGGCAGATACACAGCAGGCAGATGATGCATCACTAAGTGGTGACCAGCAGACTACAGATGCAAATGCAGGACAGACTGCAGACCAGCAGACTACAGATGCAAATGCCGGACAGACCACAGATCAACAGACCACAGATACAAATGCAGCCAATCAGCAGACAGCCGAGCAGCCACAGGCACCGGCTGAGTATCAGGTAGTGACAAAGGATGTTGTAAAGGTACGTGACGGTGCAAGCACAGATGCAAAGGAGCTTGGTCTCTTAAAGGAACAGGTAACACTTACAGCATATGGCACAGAGGGCGACTGGACTATAGTATCCTACAGCGCCGGAACAAATGGCAGAGCTTATATCAAGACAGAGAATCTCCAGACAGTAGGACAGTAAAAGCAATACAAAGTAACAGATGTGCATACAATAATAAGAAGCAACACGGAGGCTTAAAGGTCTCCGTGTTTTAATCTACATAGCAAATGGCGGCCGTAAAGAGTAGAAAAGGCTGCTGTTTGGTTTATGTATATCGGATAAAGCAATCTAAAAAGAGGATATGGTATGGAAGAAAATGGTGTAAGAATAAATAAATTCCTCAGTGAAGCGGGCGTGTGCTCAAGGCGTGAGGCAGACAGGCAGATAGAAGCCGGCAAAGTAGGAATAGACGGCGTTACAGCAAAGACAGGTGACAGAGTTCTAAAGGGACAGACTGTCACATATAATGGACAGGTAGTATCAAAGGAAGAAGAGATGATACTGATTGCCCTCAATAAGCCGGCCGGCATAGTCTGCACAGCAGAAAAAAGGGAAAAAAACAACGTGATAGATTATCTTAATTACCCAAAGCGCATTTATCCCATTGGCAGGCTGGATAAGGATTCAGAGGGACTTTTACTTCTGACTAACAATGGCGAGATAGTAAATAAGATGATGCGCTCCGGCAACAGACACGAAAAAGAGTATATTGTCACAGTAAACAAAACAATATCTGACAGCTTCATAAGAGGGCTCGCAGGAGGCGTACCGCTTGTAGAGCTTGGTGTGACAACCAGAAAGTGCCATGTGAAAAAGCTGTCCTCAAAGCAGTTTAAGATTATTCTGACACAGGGCTACAACAGGCAGATAAGACGGATGTGTGAATACTTTGGCTACCGTGTGGTCAAGCTTGAGAGAGTGAGAATCATGAATATTGAGCTTGGTGACCTGCCAAGAGGAAAGTACAGGGCAGTAACACCACTTGAATACAAGGGACTCAAAAGACTGATTGCGGATTCCTCAAATCAGCCGGTTATGCCTGATACGAATAAGAATCATTCTGATAAGAAACATACAGATAAGAAATATCCGGATAGAAGAGCGAAGTAAAGCAGACAGGGGATTATTACAGCATGGAGAATAACAAAATAAAAGATAAGATAGATGAGCTTGTTGAAAGTCTTAACCGCGCATCAAAAGCCTATTACAATGGCGCAGATGAAATAATGCCAAATTACGAGTGGGATGCACTGTTTGATGAACTTACACAGCTTGAGGAAAAAACAGGATATATCCGTCCGGACAGCCCGACACATAATGCAGGCTATGAGGCAGAGGCAGGAAATCGTGAGCCGCATGAGTATCCGGCACTTTCACTTGCAAAGACAAAGAGCATTGAGGAGCTTAAGAAATGGGCAGGTGATATGCCAATATGGCTTTCATGGAAGCTTGACGGACTGACACTCGTGCTCACATATGACGGTGGCAGGCTTGTGAAAATACTGACGAGAGGAAATGGAACTGTAGGAAGTAACATCACCTTTTTACAGGATGCCATAAGCGGCTTTCCAAAGGAGATACCATACAATGGACATATGGTTGTAAGAGGGGAAGCGACAATTTCCTACACGGATTTTAAACTGTTAAATGATACAATCGAGGACGATGATGAGAAATATGCCAATCCAAGGAACCTTGCCTCCGGTACATTAAATCTCGATGATGTGGAAGAAGTGAAGCGCAGACATGTAGTGTTTTATGCGTTTACACTTGTGCATATAGATGATGATATCATATCATGGGGAGATAGAATGAGCTATCTTAGTGATATGAAATTCAATGTTGTCAAAAGGGAGGCAACAGATGCGGCAGGCCTTGATGAGGCTGTAAAACGCTGGACAAGGGATGTCGAGAGTGGCAGGATGGATGTGCCTGTGGATGGACTTGTCATATGCTATGATGACACTGCCTACGCTGCAGGCGGAAGCGTCACAGGGCATCATGCTACGAGAGCCGGCTTTGCTTTCAAGTGGCAGGATGAGGCTGTAGATACGAGACTTCGTTATATTGAATGGTCGTGTGCGGTTTCGACAATATCGCCGGTGGCTGTTTTTGAGCCGGTGCAGATAGAGGGTACGACGGTTTCGAGAGCTTCGCTTTGCAATCTGACTGAGATAGAAAGGCTTGGAGTGGGAAAAGAGTGTACACTTTCCGTGATAAAAGCCAACAAGATTATTCCAAAATGCATAGCTGTAAAGGATGCGGTGGGAGCAGTTGAGATACCGAAGGAATGTCCGGTGTGTCATCATCCGACACGCATATTTGTAAGTAAAAACAGCGGTGTGAAGACACTGCATTGCACAAACCCTGACTGTACAGCCAAGAATGTTAAAAAGTTTTCAAGATTTGTCAGCAAAAGCGGAATGGATATAGATGGACTTTCGGTACAGACAATGCTAAAATTTATAAATGAGGGATTCATAAAACAGTTCCCTGACATATACCATCTGCCCGAGCATTTTGATAAGATAAGCAGCATGGAAGGCTTTGGAGAAAAATCATGCATGAATATGCAGGCTGCCATCGAAAAAAGCAGACATGTCCACCCGGTCAATCTGATATTTGCACTCTGTATACCTCTTATAGGTACCGATGCAGGCAAGAAGATTGTCAACGCAATAGGCTTTGATGGCTTCGCGGACAGAATGAGAAATGCCACAGATTTTGTGGATATAGACGGTATAGGCCAGGAAAAGTCAGGCTCCATACTTGAATGGTATGCAAATCAAAAAAACAGTACGATGTTTGAAGCACTGATTAAGGAGCTTGACATAGAAAAGGTCGATATAAAGGATATGTCGGAGGGAAGCTTAAACGGCAAGACCTTTGTTATTACAGGCGATGTGCATGATTTTGCCAACAGAAGCGAGTTTAAGGCCTATGTGGAGTCACAAGGCGGTAAGGTGACAGGAAGCGTGTCAAAAAAGACAGACTATCTGGTAAACAACGACACTGAATCTACTTCATCAAAAAATAAAAAAGCAAAAGAATTAGGAATACCTATCATCTCGGAGGATACATTTATAGAGATGTTTGGGCGTTAGAAAAGAGGTTATAAAATGCCTATAAAGACACAAAATGATTTACCTGTAAAGGAAATACTTGAGAGAGAAAATATATTTGTGATGGACGAAAACAGGGCATCACATCAGAACATCAGACAGCTGGAGATTGCGATTGTAAATCTCATGCCATTAAAGGAGGACACAGAGCTTCAGATACTGCGCTCGCTGTCAAAATAATGGAGTGGAGCAAGACACATGCTTTCTCCACACTTCATCTGTGCTGGGGTGCACAGGCAGGATTATATTATCACTACGGCATACCAAAGCGTGTGCTTCCAAAGAAGAAATTTGGTGTGTATGCGCACCGTGTAAAGAACAGAAAAATCCCACTTGTCAGAGGCTTCGATGACGTGTTTTACGCACCGCACTCAAGACATACCGAGGTCTTAAAGGAGGATATATTAAAGCATCCTGAGCTTACCATACTTGCGGAGTCGGATGATGCCGGAGTATTCCTTCTGATGGATCAGGACGGTAAAAAGATTTTTGTGATGGGACATCCTGAGTATGACAGATATACTCTTCACAATGAGTACGAGAGGGATAAGAAAAAGGGACTTGATATAGATATGCCGGTGAACTACTATCCGGATAATGATGATACACAAAAACCGCTTTTACAGTGGCGGTCACACGGCAATATACTTTATTCCAACTGGCTTAATTATTATGTGTACCAGGAAGTGCCGTACGAGTTCATAAACAACCGCGAGATAATTGGAAAATAATGACAAAAATTATAGTATTTTTTAGTTAATTTTGAATTGCATAAATGCCAAAGTGTGGTAAAATATAACTATAAACCATTATAAAAAACCAAAATAATTGCAAAAGCTAACAAAAATTTAATAAAATTAAACAAGGGGGATTTTAATATGGCAAAAGAGCTAGTTGCGATGCTTCTTGCCGGTGGTCAGGGCTCCAGACTTTATGCACTGACACAGAAACTTGCAAAGCCGGCAGTTCCGTTTGGAGGCAAATACAGAATTATTGATTTTCCGCTTTCTAATTGTGTTAATTCAGGTATAGATACAGTTGGTATATTGACACAGTACCAGCCGTTTGTGCTGAATGAGTACATAGGAAATGGACAGCCATGGGATCTTGATAGATTATATGGAGGAGTGCATGTGCTGCCACCGTATCAGAAGGCTTCAGGCTCAGACTGGTACAAGGGAACAGCCAATGCGATTTATCAGAATATTGCATTTATCGAGAGATATGATCCTGAGTATGTTATCATACTTTCAGGAGATCAGATTTGTAAGCAGGATTACAGTGATTTCCTTAAGTTCCATAAGGAGAAAAATGCTGAGTTTTCTGTAGCGGTTATGGAGGTTCCATGGGAGGATGCATCACGTTTCGGTCTCATGGTAGCAGATGATGACGACAAGATCACAGAGTTTCAGGAGAAACCAAAGAATCCTAAGTCTAATCTTGCATCCATGGGTATTTATATCTTCAATTGGGATATACTTAAGAAGTATCTTATCGAGGATGAAAATGATCCGGATTCAGAGAATGATTTCGGTAACAATATCATTCCAAACCTTTTGAGGGATGACCGTAGGATGTATGCTTATCACTTTAACGGCTACTGGAAGGATGTAGGAACAATACCTGCACTCTGGGAGGCAAACATGGAGGTGCTTGATCCTGAGCACAGCGGTATCAACCTGTTTGATGAGAACTGGAAGATATACAGCCGTAACAGTGGCCATACAGGACATTTCATTGGCAACAACGCAGAGGTTACAGACTCTATGATTACCGATGGCTGTGTAGTGAAGGGCACAGTAAAGCATTCAATTCTTTTTGGCGGTGTCATCGTAGAAGAGGGCGCTGTGGTAGAGGATGCAGTTGTCATGGGTGATACTGTGATAAAAAGAGGCGCTAAGGTCACACACTGTATAGTTGCAGAGGGGGTTACAGTAGGCTGTGATGCAGTTATTGGAGAAAAGCCGGCGGAGGACGTGACAGGTGATGTTGCTACAATTGCACCGGGAGTTACAATTGGCGACAGAGCGGTTATAGGACCAAAGGCAATGGTATATAATGATGTTGAGGAGGGCCAGGAACAATGCTAAACATGAACAACGAAGAGGCTTTGGCCGTTATTTTTGCAAACAGCTACGATGCCCTCATTCCTGAGATGGTATCCGAGAGACTTATGGCTTCCATTCCGTTTGCAGGTCGTTACAGACTCTGCGATTTCCTGATTTCAAGCATGGTACATAGCGGAATCGACAATATATCTCTCATAGTTAAGAAGAACTATCACTCTCTGATGGATCACCTGGGCTCAGGTCAGGAGTTTGATCTTGCAAGAAAAAATGGTGGTATCAATATAGTTCCGCCTTATGCACAGAAGCAGATTAAGGTGTATGAGGGCCGTGTTGAGGCAATCGAAAGCCTTAAGGGCTATCTGAGAAAGTGCACTCAGAAGTATGTTATCATGGCTGATGCCAACTATGTATTCAATTTTGATTTCAGGGAGCTGATTGAGGCACATAAGAACACAGGGGCTGATATCACTGCAATGTACCGCAAGCAGGAGGTACCGAAGGTATTCTTAAGACCAAACGGCAACAATGATGAGATGTACTATACATTTGATATAGATGATGGACGTATCAAAAAGATATATATCAATGACAGGGATATGGGCAAGGTAAACTTTGGCATGAATATCTATATCATGGAGAAGGAGAAGCTCATTAGAATAGTGGATGACGCTTTTGTACATGGTTATTCTTATTTTACAAGGGATCTGATGGCTACAAACACTGATTCACTCAATATCCAGGCATATGAGTACACAGGCTATGCTTCACAGATTACAGATATGAAGAGCTATTTCGAGGAGAATATGAAGCTCCTTGATGAGGATAACAGGGCAGCATTGTTTAAGAGTGGCAATTCTATCTATACAAAGATCAGGGATGATAACCCTACAAGATACATAAATGGCTCAAAAGCCAAGAATGTCATGGTTGCTGATGGCTGTGTCATCGAGGGTACCGTGGAAAACAGCATCCTATCAAGAGGCGTCAAGATAGGAAAGAATGCAAAGGTCAAGAACTGCATCCTGCTACAGGATACGGTAATTGAGGATGGCGCCAATCTGGAGTACGTGATCACAGACAAGAATGTTCGCGTATCAAGAAATAGATCACTTACGGGAAATGACTCATTCCAGGTTTACGTGGCAAAGGGACAGACCGTATAGCCGGTTAAGGAGGAACATGGACATGGCAGAGAATAGAAACACAATAAATATCAAATCAGATGAGTCTGGCGAGATCAAGGTAGCAGATGAGGTTGTAGCTATCATAGCAGGTCTTGCTGCTACTGAGGTTGAGGGAGTAAGCTCCATGGCAGGCAATATCACAAACGAGATTGTCAGCAGGCTCGGTATGAAGAATCTCTCAAAGGGAATTCAGATTGAGATAGCAGACAATGAGGTAGTGGTTGATGTAGCACTCAATATTGCTTATGGATACAGCATCCCTGAGGTTTCTACAAAGGTACAGGAGAAGGTTAAGTCTGCAATTGAGACAATGACAGGGCTTTCTGTGGCTACTATCAATGTTCGTATAGCAAGTGTTGATATGGGAGAGAATTAAATAGTTCTTTTTAAATGATCACAAATGTAGTATAATTAAGGATGTCGTACAGACATCCTTAATTTATATAAAATACTATTCACGAGAGGAATTTAAATGACAAGAAGCAAGATAAGAGAAAACGTTTTTAAGATGCTTTTCAGGGTTGAGTTTCATGACAAGTCTGAGCTTGCAGAGCAGATGGAGCTTTTAAATGATGAGCTTACAAATCCTACAGACGAGGAAAAACAGTATATTGATGAAAAATGCAGTGCGATTATTGAGCATATGGCAGAGCTTGATGCACTCATCGATGAGAAGTCTACAGGCTGGAAGACCAATCGTATGGCAAAGGTTGATCTGGCAATTATCAGATTGGCAGTTTATGAGATAAAGTTTGAGGACGATATTCCTACAAAGGTTTCAATAAATGAGGCTGTTGAGCTTGCAAAGAAGTATGGTGCAGATGAGTCAGGTGCATTTGTAAACGGAGTGCTTGCAAAGTTTGCATAGCTTAAGAGGAACAGCGATATAGAGCATTGAACATGGCAAATAGAAATATATATTCGGTAGCGCAAGTAAATAGCTATATTAAAAATATGTTCGCTCAGGATTTTATGCTCAGACAGGTGAGCATAAAGGGAGAGGTGAGCAACTGCAAGTATCACACGAGCGGTCATATTTATTTCACAATAAAGGACGCGGGAGCAGCCATGAACGCTATCATGTTTGCGGGCAGCAGGGCGGCAGGACTTTCCTTCCACATGAAGGAGGGGGACCAGGTTATTGTGACAGGTTCCGTTGAGGTGTATGAGAAGACCGGCGCATATCAGCTTTATGCCAAAAAGATAGAGCTTGACGGAGAGGGCAATCTGTATCTCAAATTCGAGCAGCTAAAGCGTGAGCTTGAGGAGATGGGCATGTTTGCGGCAGAGTACAAGCAGCCCATTCCGCAGTATGCCGGCCGTATTGGTGTGGTTACAGCACCGACAGGCGCGGCCGTGCAGGATATAAGGAATGTATCATCGCGCAGGAATCCATATGTACAGGTCATACTTTATCCGGCACTTGTGCAGGGAGAGGGTGCGGCTGATAGCATAGTGAAGGGCATACAGACATTGGATGCGATGAATCTTGATGTGATAATAGTCGGCAGAGGCGGAGGCTCCATAGAGGATTTATGGGCCTTTAATGAGGAGATTGTGGCGAGAGCCATATTTGACTGCCGCACACCAATCATCTCGGCAGTAGGCCATGAGACAGACTGGACGATAGCAGATTTTGTGTCAGACAGGAGAGCGCCCACACCTTCAGCGGCTGCAGAGCTTGCAGTCAGTGACTACAGACAGACGTTAGAGCGCCTTGACAATCTGCGCCGCAGGATGGACAGAAATCTGACAGGCCGGATTGATTTTTTCAGGGAAAAGCTGTCACATATTAAAACAAGACTTAATTTCCTTAGTCCACAGAATAAACTAAATGAGAATAAAAGGCGTCTGGCAGATATCGAGGATGCACTTGAAAGGATTATGAAGCAGAGGCTTTCGGATTGCAGACAGCGTCTGGCACTGCTTTCAGGTACACTGGACGCATATTCACCGGCCAAAAAGCTGGCACAGGGCTATGCGTATGTCGAGGTGGAAAAGAAGGGGGCACTGCACAGTGTATCCGATATCAATGCAGGCGATGACATAAATATATATCTGATAGACGGTCATGCAAGGGCCGTAGTTTCGGAGGTTATTAACGATGAGCAAAGAAAATGAAAAAACACTGACACTCGAGGAGCGCTTTGCACACTTAGAGCAGATAGTGGCGAGGATGGAGGATGCGGATGTATCCCTGGATGAGGCCTTTGAGCTCTACAAGAAGGGGCTTGATGAGGTAAAGAGTGCCAATGATATGGTACAGGGCATGGAAAAGGCCATGCTTGTGCTAAACAGCGACGGACAACTGGAGGAATTCTGATGAGCTTAAATGGGAATTTAAATAACTCACAATTCATGGAAGAGCTGCAGCAAAAGGTAGAGCATATAAACGATGTGCTTGAGAAGTTTCTTCCCGCTGAGGAGGGACAGCAGAGGATTATTTTTGAGGCCATGAACTATAGTGTGAGAGCCGGTGGAAAGAGGCTTCGCCCTATCCTCATGGAAGAGACTTACCATATGTTTGGCGGAAGCAGTGCAGTGATTGAGCCATTTATGGCGGCAATCGAGATGATACACACCTACTCGCTGGTGCATGATGACCTGCCTGCCATGGACAATGATGAGTACAGGCGTGGAAAGAAGACCACACATGCTGTGTACGGTGAGGCTATGGGCATTCTTGCAGGTGATGCACTTTTAAACCTGGCATATGAGACCGCAGCAAAGGCTTTTGACATGGAAGTGGCTGATACGCGTGTGGCAAGGGCATTTGCGGTGCTTGCAAAAAAAGCAGGCGTGTATGGCATGGTCGGAGGACAGGTGGTTGATGTGGAAAGCGAGAAATCCGATGACTGTTCTATCACAAGGGAAAAGCTTGACTTTATCTACAGGCTTAAGACAGGCGCACTTATAGAGAGCTCGATGATGATAGGAGCAATCCTTGCAGGGGCGTCGTCTGATGAGGTATCACGCGTTGAGCAGATAGCGGCAAAGCTGGGGCTTGCGTTTCAGATACAGGATGATGTGCTTGATGTCACAAGTACACTTGAGGTGCTTGGAAAGCCGGTAGGCAGTGACGAGAAAAATAATAAAGCGACATATGTCACATTTGAGGGATTGGATAAAGCGGTTTCTGATGTGGAGCGCATCTCCAAGGAGGCAGAGGAGCAGCTTGATGATTTGGGATACGACGATGCATTTCTTAAGGAGCTATTTGAATATTTGATCCATCGGGAGAAATAGGATGGTTTTAGAAAAGATACAAAAGGAAAATGATATAAAAAAACTGACACCTGAGGAGCTTGAGCTGTTAAAGGATGAAATCAGGCAGTTTCTTATAGAGAGCATATCGGTGACAGGAGGTCATCTGGCATCAAACCTCGGAGTCGTGGAGCTTACCATGGCGCTGCATCTGTGCTTTAATCTACCGAAGGATAAGATAGTGTGGGATGTAGGGCATCAGTCGTACACACACAAGATACTCACCGGCAGAAAGGATGGATTTTCATCGCTCAGACAGTATGGAGGCATGAGCGGTTTCCCAAAGGCGGATGAGAGCGACTGTGACTGCTTTAATACAGGACATAGCTCCACATCCATATCAGCAGGGCTTGGGCTTGCGACAGCCAGACAGGTGACCGGAGATGACTACCATGTGGTTTCAGTCATCGGAGACGGCGCGCTGACCGGAGGCATGGCATATGAGGCGCTCAACAACGCTTCAAGCGTTAAAGGCAATTTTATTATAGTGCTAAACGACAACAATATGTCGATTTCAGAGAACGTCGGGGGCATCAGCCAGTATCTTTCAGGCTTTCGCACAGCGGATGCATACAGGGATTTTAAGAATAATGTCATGAATTCCCTAAACCATATACCGATCTACGGAGAGCGTATGGTAAAGCATATCAGGAATACAAAGAGCAGCATAAAGCAGCTTTTTATTCCGGGTATGTTCTTTGAGGAGATGGGCATTATCTATTTGGGACCTGTGGATGGCAGTGATATAAAGGAAATGTGCCGTGTGTTTGATGAGGCAAAGCGTGTGGATGGTCCGGTGCTTGTGCATGTGCTTACGAAAAAGGGATCAGGCTATGGCCCGGCTGAGCGTTATCCTTCCAGATTTCACGGTGCAGAGCCATTTGTCATAGAGACAGGGCTTCCAAAGAATAAGCGCACGAAGGCCAATTACACAGATGTCTTCTCAACAGTCATGAAGAAGCTGGGCGAGAGAAATCCAAAGGTAGTTGCGATAACGGCTGCCATGGCAGATGGAACAGGGCTTCGCAGATTCCACCGCAATTTCCCGGATAGATTTTTTGATGTGGGAATAGCCGAGGCACATGCCACGACCTTTGCGGCAGGGCTTGCAAAGGCAGGACTTATCCCGGTATTTGCGGTGTACTCGTCATTTTTACAAAGGGCGTTTGACCAGATACTTCACGATGTGTGCATACAGAATCTGCATGTCATCTTTGCAATCGACAGGGCAGGGCTTGTAGGCAGTGACGGAGAGACACATCAGGGAATATTTGACATATCATATCTGTCGGTCATCCCGAATATGACAATCATGGCTCCGAAGAATAAGTGGGAGCTGTCTGATATGATGAAGTTTGCAGTGGCATATGACGGTCCGATTGCACTCAGATATCCAAGAGGGGCAGCCTATGACGGCCTTAAGGAAATCAGACAGCCGATAGAGCTTGCAAAGAGTGAGCTAATCAGAAAAGGAAGCACGGTGGCTATCATGGCACTCGGCAGTATGGTAAAGACTGCCGTTGATGTAGTAAAGCTGCTTGAGGCAGAGGGAATCTCTGCTACACTTATCAATGCGCGTTTTGCAATGCCTTTTGATAAGAAAGCAATTAAGGAACTGCCGTCTGAACACAGCCTGCTTGTGACTATGGAGGAAAACGTGCAAAGCGGCGGTTTTGGTGAGCATGTGACGGAGTATGTCAAGACTAACGGCATAGCTCTTGAGGTGTTGACAGTTGCACTTCCTGACTGCTATGTGGAGCATGGCAATGTCGAGGTGCTCAAAAAGGAGCTGCATGTGGATGCCGAATCGGTGGCTAAGCGTATAATAGCAGCATTATAGATAGAGGTAACATACAGTATGAAAGAAAGATTAGACGTATTACTTGTAAACAGAGGCCTTGCACCATCACGGGAAAAAGCAAAGACCATGATTATGGAGGGCAATGTTTTTGTAAATAACAACCGTGAGGATAAGGCGGGAAGCACATTTCCTGATGACTGCAATATTGAGATTCATGGAAAGACACTGCAGTATGTGAGCCGTGGAGGGCTAAAGCTTGAAAAGGCTATGAAGCACTTTGATATCACGATGGATGGCAAGGTGTGCATGGATATAGGTGCTTCAACAGGCGGTTTTACAGACTGTATGCTTCAAAATGGTGCTAAAAAGGTGTATGCCGTGGATGTCGGATATGGCCAGTTTGAAAAAGGGCGTGGTCCGTGACAAGAGCGTGCATGAGGAGGTAGTGAACAATATCATATCCTTTGCACTTTCAAATGGATTTAGCGTGTTAGACCTTGAGTATTCGCCAATCAAGGGGCCGGAGGGCAATATAGAGTACCTTGTACATATCAAAAAGACAGATGATCCTATAAAGGAGGAATCAGTGGATATTCATAGTGTGGTCGAGGCCGCGCATGGAGAGCTGGACAGGAAATAGACTATGAAACATTTTGTTGTGATAGCAAATGCCTATAAGGACAGGAATTTTGCACTTACAAATAAAATAGTGGCATACATAGAACAAAAGGGCGGCACGGCAAAGGGGCTTATGAGCAATGTCGAGGCTATATCCGATAACGAGTTTGAGCTTGAGGATATACCACAGGATACGCAGTGTATTCTTGTACTCGGCGGAGATGGTACACTGATTCGTGCAGCCACAAGGGTGGAGACACTTGAGATTCCGCTTATGGGAGTGAATCTCGGCACACTCGGCTATCTGTGTGAGGTGGAGGAAGCTACGGTATTTGACGCTATTGATTCGCTCATGGCTGATAAATACATGACAGAGGATCGTATTATGCTCACAGGGCATAAAAGAGGCAGTGAAATCTCGAGAGTTGCATTAAATGATATAGTCATCCATAGAAAGGGCAATTTGCAGATTTTAAGCCTCAATGTGTATGTAAACGGTGAGTTTTTAAACAATTACCACGCTGACGGCATCATTGTTGCGACTCCGACAGGCTCTACAGGCTACAGTATGTCGGCGGGAGGTCCGATTGTGGATCCGAAGGGCGATATGATACTGCTCACACCGAACAATGCTCACAATCTTACGTCAAAGAGCATTGTGCTTTCAGGCGATGATGAGATAGAGATAGAGATTCTAAGCCGCAGGGAGCAAAACGATGAGATGGCGTGTGTCAGCTATGATGGCGACACTACGGCAGAGCTGGCTGTGGGAGACCGTTTTGTTATTTCAAAGGCAGCCAATCATACAAAGATTTGCAAGCTTCACCAGAGAAGCTTTTTGGAGATACTCCGCAAAAAGATGGGAAATTATTCATAACACAGATAAGGATTGTTATAATGAATAGTTACAAATAATATTTATGAGGTGGCAGGACATGAAAACAAACAGACAATCCAAGATAATAAATACGAAAGAGTACTCAGAGAGGGCTTTTTGTCAATGGATATGGCACAGAATATCCTCGTTATAAAGACTGTATCGGGAATGGCAAGCGCTGTCTGTGCTGCAATAGATGCCATGAAGATGAGAGAAATCGTCGGTTCGATTGCAGGAGATGACACAATCATGTGTGCAATCCGGACTGTTGATGATACATATGCGGTGATGAAAAAAATCCGCAGAATTGTGGAATAATGTTACATGAATATCAGATTATAGCTGAACTGTAACAGAAAATAACATATATCGTCATGCCTGGGAGAGGAAGGAGAAAATATGTTACAAAATCTACATGTAAAGAATCTGGCACTCATAGATGAGTGTGAGGTTGAGTTTTCCGACGGACTAAATATACTGTCGGGAGAGACCGGAGCCGGAAAATCAATCATCATAGGCTCTATCAATCTGGCGCTTGGTGAAAAAGTGCAAAAGGAGATGCTAAGAGACAATGAAAAGCCTGCTTTTGTGGAGCTTATTTTTTCAGTTGAGGACCCAAAGATTATAGAGGCTTTAAGGGAGCTTGATGTGGAGGTCGAGGACGGATGCGTGATTTTAAGCCGTAAAATCACACAGTCGCGCGCAGTCGGCAGGGTAAACGGTGAAGCCGTGTCTGTTTCGCGAATGAAGGAAATAGCCGCATATCTCATAGATATCCACGGTCAGCATGAGCACCAGTCACTTTTATCAAAGAAAAAACACCTTGATATACTTGATGAGTACGCAAAGCAGCCGCTTGGAGATAAAAAGCAGCAGCTTTCAGTCACATACAAAGCATATAGGGCGCTTAAGGATGAGTATGAAAAGTCAAATATCGACAATGAAGAAAGAAGCCGTGAGCTGTCATTCCTTGAGTACGAGGTGAAGGAGATAGAAGAAGCTTCCCTGGTGTCTGGTGAGGATGAGGAGCTTGAGGCGCAGTTTAGGAAGTTTTCAAACGGAAAGAAAATCATGGAGGGTGTAAATGCTGCATATTCTGCCACAGGAGGCGAGATGGAGAGTGCCTCAGAGCTTATTGGCAGGGCGGTAAGAGAGCTGTCGCAGGTATCAGGTTATGATGAGGATGTGGAAGCTCTGGAGAGTCAGCTGTCAGAGATAGACAGTCTGCTTTCTGATTTTAATCACGAGATATCAGGATATATATCACAGGCTGAGTTTGACGAGGAGACCTTCTATGAGACACAAAAGCGTCTGGATGAGATAAATCATCTAAAGAGCAAATACGGCAACTCAATTGATGATATACTGATAGCACTCAATGAAAAGAGGGAGCGTATCAGTGTCCTGAATGATTATGATTCTTATTTACAGAAATTAGAGCAGCAGCTTGCGAAAAAGGAAAAGGAGCTGGCACAGATATCGGATGAGGTATCAGAAATCAGACAAAGGAGTGCTGTAAAGCTTGTGTCAGAAATTAAATCAGCACTTAATGATTTGAATTTCCTTGATGTACAGTTTGATATGCAGTTTGACAGATTGCCGGACTATACGGCAAACGGCATCGATGCGCCGGAGTTTCTCATATCAACTAACCCCGGAGAGCCGCTTAAGCCGCTCGGCAAGGTAGCATCGGGAGGAGAGCTGTCGCGTATCATGCTTGGAATCAAGACAATCATGGCAGAAAATGACCACATTGAGTCGCTTATTTTCGATGAGATTGATTCTGGAATCAGTGGACGTACAGCTCAGATGGTCTCTGAGAAGATGAATGAGCTTGGCCGCAACCATCAGATTATATGTATCACACATCTGCCGCAGATAGCAGCTATGGCAGATGCGCATTTCCTTATAGAAAAAGCAGTCGAGAACAAATCCACGGTTTCAAGGATTCGAAGGCTAACTGACAATGACAGTGTGGCTGAGCTTGCCAGAATGCTCGGCGGTGCAAAAATCACAGATACCGTGATGGAGAGCGCACGCGAGATGAAAGCACTTGCCATGGAGAAAAAAATCTGACATTATCAGTTTACGGCGCGGTTGATTACCAGTATATCACCGGTGGTCAGCCGTACGTTTCCGTTTGGGATGATTACCTGCCCGTTTCTTTGGATCATTATGATAATCTCATTGTGTTTTTTTGATATTTCAGACAGCAGTTTATTGTTATATCTGCTGTCTTTTTCTATTATTTTTTCCACCAGCCTTATACCATGCACCTCATCAGGTGTGATGGCACTAAGCACGAGCACATCATTTTGCAGAATTATTGTTTCACCGTCCGGTATTATATTCTGCTCACCTCTTCGTATAAGCACAATCAGTGTCTCAGGAGGCAGCGTCAGATCCTTTAGCTTGTGGCCGCACCACAGATGATTTTCCGGTATGGTAAGCTGTATGAACTGGATATCTGCTTCCTCGGAGTAATCATTGAAGGTCTTCATTACATCGGCTGTTTTATCAAGCATGTCAAGCTTTCGTGATATCCATGGAAGCATTGAGCCTTGAAGCAGTATTGAAAAAAGTACTATCATAAATATTATGTGGAAGGTGTCGAGGTCATCATTGGTGGCGGTATATGCCATGATGGAAAACACTATGGATGC
>PPYF01114661.1_pt1 | contig 18454 bp, 12 predicted proteins | sample 1559871 | NCBI WGS metagenome assembly PPYF01 (sample SAMN08240021, study PRJNA423297) | Human gut metagenome, whole genome shotgun sequencing project. | reverse complement strand
TGTGATTTGAGTGCCCCGTACCGGTGTGTTTCCTGCTCCTTCGGTACGCTTGTTCGCTGTCACATAGCCAGCGAAGTCCCGGCGATACTGACCTTGGAGCTTTTGCTCTCCGGCGGTGGGGATGCAGTTGTCAAGGTACAGAGATTGCGTACTCAATCAGAGTATGATATACTGATCGGGTACAAGACCAGTATAACAGATACGCAAATCGTTACAAGGCTTGGGAACACAGTTTTGCGCCTATGAGAATAAGTTGGGTAAAGGATTCAAACTCTATCGGGTACAGAGGAGGCGCGGCAGACCATGTATTACATGAATCAGGATGCGGTGGATTACTTTCGGGTGGATTTCACGCCGACCGAGAGCATCGTAGGTGGGAAGCACTACCCCCTGGGGACCTTTGCCGCAGAGATGATGGAGTGCGGTTGGGATGGGATCGCGGAGATCCGTCAGCCGATGGAGCGGTTCCAGAAGGAGTTCCAGATATTCCTGGCAGCCAGAGATGTGTCCAGCGCGTCCACGGCGTTCCATGCCATGCGGGAGCTGTGGCAGGTGTTGGGGAAGCTGCCAGTCTACAACAAGCTGATGGTGGAGGGCCACCGGCTGCCCGGCCTGATCCCCTATCTGCGCGGGCACCAGGATCTGCTGGACGAGATGCTGACACCGGGGACACCCCGCAACGAGGGGTACACCCGGTGGATGGGGAAGTTGGAACGGCTGGAGGACGAGCTGCAGTCCTTTGTCAGAAACACGCAGTGGATGTTGGACGAATTCTTTCAGGAACTTCCGACCAGAAAGCGGCAGGACTATATCCGAGCCTACGCCCGATACCGTGATGTGATCGAAGATGCCATACAGGAAAAGGAGGACATGGAGGACGAGGGAGAGGAGTGGGAGGATCAGACTGTGGATCTAGACTCGATCTCCTTTACGTTTCCTGTGAACATTTCGCTGGTTCCCGTTCTGGACCCGAAGTCTCGCCGGCCGACGCTGGCGGAGCAGATGACCTTTGAGAGCCTCCCGGGCTTTTTGTACATGGACCTGTACAAAGGGATGGCTGCCGGAAATCTGCCCCGGCGCTGCGCTCACTGCCGCCGGTGGTTCCTGGCGATGGGTGGATATGATACCCGCTACTGCAACCGGGTGGTGCCTGGCACCAACGGAAAGACCTGCCGGAAGGTGGGTGCCCATGAGCGGGAGAAGCAGAAGCAGAAGACGGAGACGGCTGTCCGGGAGTACAAGCGGACCTATAACCGGCTGAAGGCGCGGAAGCGGCGGGGACAGATCACCGTGGATGAATGGAACCGGCAGGTGGCACAGGCCCAGGAGCTGAAGGACGCTTTCACGGCCCGGCAGATGGCCAAGGAAGAGTATGTGAAGAAACTCAATGAGCTGTGAGAACACAGGAAGCCTGCCCCACTTGGGACAGGCTTCTTGTATCGTACCAGTGATTTTTACGAAACGGAACAGGCACCTGTCTCAGCTTCTTCGGCTGATGGCAGATGCCTGTTTTCTTGGTAATGATTCAATTCGTTGACTAGTTCCCATGCCAATTCGAATCCGCAGAGGAAACCATCTAGGGATCTTTCTTCGATGATATGGTTCTGGGTATCGATGATCCGCAGCACCAGTTTTCTCTCTGGTTTTTCCAGCCGCTCGATCAGCTGGCGGTGGCAGGTCTCGACTTCCTGCTCGTATTCCGCTATGGGCAGAGGAATGTAGAATCGGTCATAGAGCGATTTCAGAGCTTCGTTCATGTGTCTCGCCTCCTTGCAGCAAGACACCATACCACCAGAGGAAGAAAAAAACCACTGCCAAAACTTTAAAATTCACCCATGAAGACAACAACGTGATATTGAACCAAAGGGTGGCATTGAAAGAAATGATACTTGGTTATTTCCTGCATTCTTGACAGGTCCTGAAATTTGTGCTTCCATATAAAAAACGGCTGGAAGCCATTGGAAGGGAGAACCTATATGAAGCGAACGGGAAAACGGATGGCGGCGGTGCTCATCAGTCTGTGTCTACTGCTGGGACTGCTGCCCACCACCGTTCTGGCGGCAGATCCTAGCTATCCTTTCAGGGATGTTGCCCAGGATGCGTGGTACAGTGAGGCGGTTGACTTCGTCTATGAACGGGGACTGATGTCCGGGACCAGCGGTACCACTTTTGAACCGGATGTTATCACCAGCCGTGGAATGATTGTTGCCATACTCTGGCGGCAGGAGGGAAGTCCCAATGTGCCGGATATGGTCGCATATTTGGATGTGGCTGACACCGCTTATTATGCGGAGGCGGTGCAGTGGGCTTACCGTACTGGCGTGGCGGGCGGTTACGGTGATGGCCGGTTTGGCCCCGATATGCCGATTACCAGACAGCAGTTGGCTGCCATGCTCTACCGCTATGCAAACAGCCCGGAGATTGACGGGGATGAAATCTGGAGAGAGTTTCCGGATGCGAGCCAGGTGAGCGACTATGCTGTCGACGCCATGGCCTGGGCCGTTGCGGAGGGGTTGATCTCCGGTACGACGGATGGTCGCTTGAACCCTCAGGGAAATGCGACACGTGCACATGTTGCTGTCATCTTGATGCGGCTGGTCCTTAATCTAGAGAGTGTGACGGATCAACCTGATGAAAAACCCCAGCGTCCCTCCGGTGGTTCTTCTTCCGGTGGGTCTTCCTCTGGCGGTGGGTCCTCTTCCGGGGGATCCTCTGGGGGGGACACGGATCCGGAGCAGCCTGCAGAGCAGTCGGACGGCGCGTATGCCATTACCGGCCTGGAGATCAGCGGAAGCGCTGCAATGGTGACGGTCACTGCTGCGGAAGCGTCCACGCTGCGTCTCCGGATAATCGACGAGGATGACGAAAGTACGGTCATCAAGGAACTGAAAGCATCTGTCGCTAAGGACAGCTTGTCTCAGCAGAGCACTATCGCCATCGGAGATGGCACCGCCTTGCCGGAGTACTATCTGGTAAAATGCGATCTGTTGGGCAGCAATGGAGAGAAACTGTGCAATACATATACCTCTCTCCGCTATACCAGCAAGTATGAGGCTTTTGAGGACAAAACACCGGATTCCCAGGAGTTTGCGGACGATATCGTCATTACTGTCAGCGGTGACGGGAATCAGGACGGCGGCTTTGCGGTCCTGGCCGAGGACGCGAAGGAAATTCCGGTTACCGGAACGAAAAATGTCCTGACCATTGAAGGGAATGTCTATACTTTTGACAATGCAGATCAGGGGCAGTTCCAGTCGATACAGACCGGCGATCTCCTTTATCTGCCGGGCGCACCGGTAGACCAGTCTCTTATCATCGTCGCATCCGTCACATGGTCCGGCGACAGCGCGGTGGTGACGGCCCAGGAGGACTGTACCCTCTCCGACTTCTATCAATATCTGAACATCGACACCACTGTTTATGCAAGACCCTCCCAACAGGAAGGGGAACAGCTCCAGGCTGTCAGCGTCCAATACGCTGACCCGGATGGAGACGACGGGGATATCAACATCGACATAGACCCAGAAGACGTAGAGTTGTCAACTAAGCCAATTAACTGGGAACCACTGAGTATGGGCGGCAAGGGGACGTTGTCGGCGCGGATCAGGAGCGTCTATGATATTGAGGTCTTTGGCGAGGACTATTATGAGTTTGAAGCAAGTTTCACAACGAAATTTGAGCCCTATGTCACCCTGACCCACGGATGCAGCGACAAGGATGTGGCTGAGGCCATCGGCGCCGAAGAACTGGCAGTGCCGGTATATAACGGACCGCTGGCCGTACCAGTTCCGGGCCTGAGCATAAACGCGGATGTCAAATTTCTTTCCGAGTTCAACTTGGACGCCTCTGCCACATGCAAGGCGACCATTGAGAGCACCAACGGCTTCCTCTTTACGACTACCGACGGCTATCAGCCCATCCGCACCCGTAAGAGCGACACTGACCTGGATATCAAGGGAAGCGGAAGTATTTCTTTCGCTTTCTCACTGGGCGCAAATGTAAAATTCCTGGATGAGACCCTGAAGGCGGAGGCCGGGGCGCAGGTTGGCGTTGAGGTGACGGGTGAGGTAAAGCCAGGGGATATTGTGACGAATGCACCTTCCCGCCACGCCTGTCTCCTCTGTCTGGAGGCGAAGGCCAAATTGTTTGCGGATGCGAGCATGGGCCTTAGCTATAAGATCACGGATAACGTCAAGGGAGACCTGGCGAAGGTCAAACTGCCACTGCTCAACTACCCCTTGGATGACCTCTACTGTTCCCTGGCAAACGACCCGGACAGCATCTTCCATGGACAAGTAAGCAGCGGCACAGGGAAGTGTCCCAACTATATGTATTGGACAACCTTTGAGACGAAAAACCATGATGGAGATGTGGTAGACGGCGTTGAGGTGACGGTCAGCAGGAATGGCGGCACCCATACTTCCACAGTCACTAGTCCCGGCGGCATCTACTGCTACCCGGGAAAGTACACCGCCAGCGCCACCATCGAAAAGAATCCGGCAAAAGCGGAATTTACGGTTAACGACGCCCCTTGCACCGTTACGCTGCAGGGGAAAAACGGTACTGTCACAGGCGCTGTTACGGACAGCCGTACCGGAAGCCCCATCTCCGGCGCGGTGATTGCCATCCTGGAAGGCGATCAGGTGATCACATCTTCGTCCTCTAAGGCGGATGGTTCCTATCTTGCCTCCATTCCTGCGGGAAGCTATACGATACGGGCGTCTGCCACCGGCTACAAGGCGGTAAACCGGTCGATTACCATTGACGGAGATCAGAAACAGGAAACGGTTGATTTTTCTCTGGAACCGGAACAGGAAGGTACCGGCACGCTATTCGGCGTTGTCACAGATGCCAAGACCGGGGAACCCATCTCCGGCGTTGTGATCGAGGCGAGCGGGAACGAAGAAATGGCCCCCTCTGTTACGACTGGGGGGGACGGATCTTACACCATGGTGCTGGTTGCGGGAAGTTATGACGTGTCCTTCCGGAGGGAGGGGTATGCGCCCCAGCAGATTACAGTGACGGTCGAAGAGGATGCTGCAGTAGAGAAAAACATGGTGCTGGAGCCGATCTTTGGCAGCTTGAAAGTCACTGTGACCGCCGGAGACACAGGAAGCCCCATGGAGGGAGCCTCCGTTGAAATGGAGCAGAAGAATGGGCAGAATACATTCTCCGGCTCCACAGGTGCTGATGGTGTGTACAGCTTCGCCTCCCTGCCGGCCGGAGACTATACGCTGCGGGTAACCGCAGAGGACTATGCTCCGTATCTGGAAGAACTTTCCATTCCGGGCAGCAGCCAGCTGAATCGAAGCGTCACCATGCAGAAGGGTGGTACTTGCGGACCTACCCTGTACTGGAAGCTGTCAAATAAAGTCCTTACAATTTACGGGGACGGGGAAATGTACGACTATAATGGTTTTGCACCCTGGGATTCTCTTTATGGTAACGGGCAGCTAAATCAAATTATTGTTGAAGAAGGTACTACCTCACTGGGCAATTATGCTTTCCGATATGCTAGGGCGACATCCGTTTCTTTGCCATCTACGTTAACGCGGATTGGAAACTATGCCTTTGAAGGTTGCTCTCATCTGACTGGGATTGGCATACCCGCTTCTGTAACATCTATTGGCGTCAGTGCGTTCAAGGATTGCAGTGACTTGGAAACATTTGATTGGCCGGATGTGATAACATCTATTTCCGACAACGCCTTCAATGGATGCGAGGCTTTGAAGACATTTGAAATTCCGGGTACTGTGACGACTATCGGAAATGGCGCGTTTGCCGATTGCACGAATTTACTCAGTGTCGACATTCCGGCTTCGGTTGACTCCATAGGTAACAGCGCGTTTGAAAACTGCTGGCGAATGGAAGATGTCTCATTCCAAAATGGTCTCCAGAGCATTGGTTCCAGAGCTTTCTATGGCTGTCAAAGCCTCACTTCAGCAATCATTCCCGATTCAGTCACCGAAATTGGCAGCGATGCTTTCAACAGTTGCTATGATATGACGCAAATACATTTATCCAACAGCTTAAAAAGGATTGAGGATGGAGCATTTACAAACTGCCGTAAGGTGCAGGATATTGTCGTGCCAAATGGCGTTACAGAGATTGGGGATAGTGCATTCTCCAGCGTAACAGATCTAAGGACAGTATCCCTTCCAGAAGGCTTGCAGCAAATTGGGGAGTATGCGTTCTATGCTACAGATCTGAACACTATCCAGATACCAGACTCGGTGATTGCAATTGGCGATCATGCATTCGATTCCTGTGAGCTTCTGTCGGGTAGCCTTACGCTTCCTGCAAATGTGACATCTGTTGGGCAGATGGCGTTTTATGATACCAATCTTAATAGCGTTTATATTAACGGTTCCGCAAGTTTTATTGGGAGAATGGCATTTTTCTCTTGGAAACGTGAAGTTGCAAACGAGATTCACTATGCAGGTACCATGGAGCAATTCAATGCTGCCGCACGCAATGACACTTACTCGGACGAGTATCGAGGCTTGGCAGGAAAAACCATCCACTGCACGGACGGCGATATTGTCATTCCGAGCGCCTGATCGAAATAACCGCACAAACAACAGCGCATCCCTGGGTCCCAGGGATGCGCTGTTGTCAACGCCCTACAACGAAGAATGCTTTGAGATCCGAAGGAAACAAAGCGAACGAAAACGGGCCGGCCGCATGGTGAACGAACTGCAAAAACTGGGATACTTTGTAGTTGTACCAGATTGAGGTTCGAGGTTCCATACTTCGACCAGCGACAGGTTTTGACCTGCCGCTTTTTGTGCTGCGATGGTTTTTCATGAGGCGTTGAAAACCTGTTTGTCAAGGTACACGTCCCCGCCACCTATTTTCGTAGCAAGATGTACGATCCCATCCGACCCGTTTTGACAGATCCAGCAGGCCAAAGCAGAATGTCTGCCACGGTGCCAATGTCATCAATGACGGGTCGCCCTCCCGGATGCGCATAGTGCGCCGGATCTCCTTGGGGATCACCACCCGCCCCAGATCGTCGATCCGCCGCACGATTCCTGTTGCCTTCATATCGAAAACTCCTTTTGTCCTTGAAATTACGGTACCTTGCCTGGCAAAAGCTAGTATCCGCAGGATTTGTTTGCCTATGCAGCGCCGCAGCTGGATTCATCTGGAAACAGGACGGGGTAAGAAAATGTTTGAATCCTGTAAAATTCCGTCAATATTTGAAAATACATACAAAAAAACTTTATTTTAAAGAGAAAAAACTGTGTAAGAAAGCCAAAAACCACGCTTTTTTTTCGACAGGACGATTCTTGACGGTATTTTCCAGAGGAAGTATAATAAATCCAGTCATATTCAAAATGAAATACAGGATCAAAAAGCGGACCATCAATACCGCCCGTGTGTTGGACAGGCGGGCAGGAGAGGAGTTGCAGCTATGGCAAATAAGGAGCTGGTGTCCAGATTTCACGCGGGGACGCTGACCGACGGCTGGCACTGGTTTGGTGCCCATCCGGAGGTGAAACGGGATAAAAAGGGGTGGACATTCCGGGTCTGGGCCCCCCATGCCAAGGCGGTCTCCGTTGTGGGAGACTTCAACCAGTGGGATGAGCAGGCAAACAAGCTGCGGCGCAGCGGAGAGATCTGGGAGGGTTTCGTGCCGGGTCTGGAGGCCTACACGGCTTACAAATTCGCGGTGACGGGCCCTGACGGGGAGGTCCGTCTCAAGGCCGACCCCTATGGCTTCCATACGGAGACCCGGCCCGCCACGGCCAGCAAGCTCTATGATATCACGGGCTTTCGCTGGACGGACGAGAAGTTCCGGGAGAAGATGCGCAGCCACCAGGTCTACGATGCGCCGCTGAATATTTATGAGGTGCATCTGGGTTCCTGGAAAAAGCGGGACAACGGGGACTTCATCGACTACAAGGATCTGGCAAAGGATTTGGCGGCCTATGTCCGGGATATGGGCTACACCGCCATCGAACTGCTGCCGGTGACGGAGCATCCCCTGGACGACTCCTGGGGCTATCAGTGCACCGGGTATTTCGCCCCCACCTCCCGGTTTGGTACCCCCAAGGATTTCATGTGGTTCGTCAACCACATGCACAAAAACGGCATTGCCGTGCTGCTGGACTGGGTGCCCGCCCACTTCTGCAAGGACGCTCAGGGCCTCTACGAGTTCGACGGAGAGTGCTGCTACGAGTACAGCGACCACAACAAGTGGGAGCATGCCAGCTGGGGCACCCGGGTCTTTGACTACGGCCGCCCCGAGGTCAAGAGCTTTCTGTTCTCCTCCGCCCGCTTCTGGCTGGAGGAATACCATATCGACGGACTGCGGGTGGACGCGGTGGCGTCCATGCTGTATCTGGACTACGACCGCCAGGGCGGCCCCTGGACGCCCAACAAGTACGGCGGACACGAGAATCTGGAGGCCATCGATTTCCTCCGGGAACTCAATACCATGGCCTTTTCCGTCAATCCCGGCGTCATGATGATCGCCGAGGAATCCACCGCATGGCCCCTGGTGACCCGTCCGCCGGATGTGGGAGGGCTGGGGTTCAACCTCAAGTGGAACATGGGCTGGATGAACGACATGTGCCACTACCTGAAGCTGGATCCCTGGTTCCGCCAGGATCACCATAAGGACATCACCTTCTCCATGATGTACGCTTTCTCGGAGAATTTCGTCCTGCCCATCTCCCACGATGAGGTGGTGCACATGAAGGGCTCCATTGTGGGTAAGATGCCCGGCGATTACGAAAACCAGCTCCGGTGCCTCAAAGGCTTTTACGCCTATCTTCTGGCCCACCCGGGCAAGAAGCTCCTCTTTATGGGCGCGGAGCTGGGCCAGTGGCACGAGTGGGACTCCAACGGCCAGCTGGACTGGTATCTGCTCCAGCAGCCCCTCAATCAGAAGATCCACCGCTTCTTCAAGGAGATCAACGCCTTCTACAAGAAGGAGGCGGCCCTCTGGGAGATCGACTTTGGCTGGGAGGGCTTTGAGTGGCTGGTGCCGGATGACAACCACAACAATGTGGTGGTCTTCCTGCGCAAGGACAAGAAGGGCCGGGATCTCATGTGCGCGGTGAATTTCTCTCCCAATACATACGAGAATTACCGGATGGGCGTGCCGCCCCACAGACGGTACGTGCCGGTGTTCAATACGGATGACCCTGCCTACGGCGGCGCCGGATTCGGCGACAAGGAGCCGGTGGCGGTGGAGCGGATCGCCTCCCATGGGAAGGAGCAGTCCGCGGCTATCCGGATTCCCGCGTTCGGAGCGGTGTTCCTGCGGGGCGAGGGGAAGCTCCCCAAGCCCAGAAAGAAAAGTAAGGCAAAGGAGTTGGAGAATCCATGAAGAAAGAATGTATCGCCATGCTGCTGGCGGGCGGCCAGGGCAGCCGGCTGTATGTCCTGACCGGAGAGATGGCCAAACCGGCCGTTCCCTTCGGCGGCAAGTATCGCATCATCGACTTCCCCCTGTCCAACTGCACCAATTCCGGCATCGACACCGTGGGCGTGCTGACCCAGTACCGCCCCCTGGAGCTCAACAGCTACATCGGCAGCGGCCAGCCCTGGGATCTGGACGGATCCACCGGCGGCGTCCACATCCTGCCGCCTTACATGGGCAGCAAGGGCGGCACCTGGTACAAGGGCACCGCCAACGCCATCTACCAGAACATGGGCTTCATTGACCTGTATGATCCCGACTATGTGGTGGTTCTCTCCGGTGACCACATCTACAAGATGAACTACGCCAAGATGGTGGCCCGTCACAAGGCCGCCGGCGCCGCCTGCACCATCTCCGTTATGGAGGTGCCCTGGGACGAGGCATCCCGGTTCGGCATTATGAGCGTGGATGAAAACGACATTATCACCGAGTTTGCGGAAAAACCCAAGGAGCCCAAGAGCAACCTGGCCTCCATGGGCATCTACGTCTTCTCCTGGAAGGTGCTGCGCAAGTACCTCACGGAGGATGAGGCCGATCCCAACTCTGAAAACGACTTCGGCAAGAACGTCATCCCTGCCATGCTGGCAAACCACGAGGTGATGGCGGCCTACCGCTTTTCCGGTTACTGGAAGGACGTGGGCACCCTGGAGTCCCTCTGGGACGCCAATATGGATATGCTCTCCCCGGATTCCGGGCTGGACCTTCTGGATGAGTCCTGGCCCATTTACGCCCGCTCGGTCAATGTGCCTGCCGCCTATTTGGGCCCCACCGCCCAGATCTGCCACAGCGCCTTCAACCGCGGCAGCATCATCGACGGTGTTGTGGAAAACTCCGTCCTCTCTCCCAATGTGGTGGTGGAGGAGGGGGCCCGGGTCAGCTATTCGGTGCTGCTGCCCGGCGTAAAAGTGGCAAAGGACGCCGTGGTGGAGTACGCCATCGTGGGCGAGAACTGCACCATCGCCGCCGGCTGTCATGTGGGCGGTACACCGGAGACTACGGCGCCAGCGCCCTGGGGACTGACGGTACTGGCCCCGAATTGTGCCCTGGCAGAGGGCCGGCGGGTGGCCCCCGGCATCATGCTGGACCGCAACGGTGAGGAGGTGTCCAAATGAAAGGTCTGCACGGAATTATTTTCTCCTATGAGAAGAGAAACAATCTGCGGGAGCTGAGCGAGGTGCGCTGCGCGTCCTCCATCCCCTTCGGCGGACGGTACCGGGCGGTGGACTTCGCCCTTTCCAGCCTGGTCAATGCCGGTGTCACCGATGTGGGCATCGTGCTTCACGGCAACTATCAGAGCCTGCTGGATCATCTGGGTACCGGCAAGGACTGGGATCTGTCCCGCAAACGGGGCGGACTGAAGATCCTGCCCCCCTTCGCCTATAAGCGGGAGTGGGGCGAGGAGGCCTTCCGGGGCAAAATGGAGGCTCTGGCGGGGGTCCGGTCCTATCTGGACACCATCCGGCAGGACTATGTGGTGCTGATGGAGGGCGACCTGGTGGCAAACCTTCCCCTGGCGGAGATCTATGAAAACCACATCGCCACCGGCGCCGACATCACCGTGGTGTGCGGAAACGACAGCTTTGCCACGGAGAACGGCACCTATTTCAACATCAATCAGGACGGCCGCATTACCGAAGTGTTCTTCAACCTCCACCGTCCCCAGGGCTACCGGGGCCTGGAGGTGTACATCCTCTCCACCAGCCTCCTCAAGGAGCTGGTGGACGGGTGCACCAGCCATGACCAGTACAGCTGGCGGCGGGATGTGCTCCAGGCCCGCAAGGATACGCTGAACCTGCACAGCTATATCTGGAGCGGCTTTGCCGCCCAGATCCGCTCCGTCCAGGAGTACTATGACCGCAGCATGCAGCTGCTGGATCCCGCCATCCGGGAGGATCTGTTCTGCCGTACCCGGCCGGTACTGGCCAAGGGCGCGGACAAATCCTCCTCCTACATCGGACCTAACGGCCATTGCGTCAACTCCCTGGTGGCTGACGGCTGCAAGATCGAGGGCAGCGTGGAAAACTCCATCCTTTTCCCCGGCGTCACGGTGGAGGCCGGTGCCAAGGTGTGCAACTGTGTGCTCTTCAAGGACGCGGCGGTGCGCTCCGGTGCCCAGCTGGCGTATATCATCGCCGACAAGCGGGTGGAGATCCTGTCGGACCGCACGCTGATGGGTCACAGCTCGTATCCCATCGTGTTGGCCAAGGACTCCCAGGTGTGAGCATTGTGTAAAACGAATACCGGCACCGTGGCCCCACCGCGGCCGCGGCGCCGGTATCGTTGAACCGGCCGATTTTCGGCTGGGAAGGATCTGGGGCTTTTCCACAAAGTGTGGAGAAAGCCCCCCGGCCCGTGTGTGTGCGGGCGCATCGAAAGGAGACAAACTATGAAGATTCTGTATGCGACCAGTGAGGCGGTCCCCTTCTGCAAAACCGGTGGACTGGCGGATGTGGCAGGCTCTCTGCCCCCGGCTCTGGCGGAGGAGGGCGCGGAGATCGCGGTGATCCTCCCCCTTTATCAGCGGGTGAAGGCTGCGTTCGGACAGGATTTGCAGTTCCTGTGCTATGACTACGTGGATCTGGCTTGGCGCCACTGCTACTGCGGACTGTTCTCCCTGGAGCGGGACGGCGTCACCTGGTATTTCCTGGATAACGAGCAGTACTTCAACCGCCCGGATCTCTACGGCTATCTGGATGACGGCGAGCGGTTCGCCTTCTTCTCCCGGGCCGTGGTGCGGATGCTGGGCCATCTGAAGTTCTGGCCGGAGGTCATTCACTGCAATGACTGGCAGACGGCGCTGGTGCCCATCTACCTGAAGGACGACGGCGTGCGGGAGGATCGCTTCCGCTCCATCCGTACAGTGCTCTCCATCCATAATATCGAGTATCAGGGCCGCTTCAATCCCAGCATCCTGGGCGACCTCTTCGGCCTGGATGTGGGCTGGGTGAAGGACGGAACCATCATGATGGACGGCGACGTGAACCTCCTCAAGGGCGCCATTTTGATGGCGGACGCCGTCAACGCCGTCTCTCCCACTTACGCCAACGAGCTGAAGATGGCTTATTTCGCCCACCGGCTGGACGGCATCATGCGCCAGTGCGGCTACAAGCTCTCCGGCGTCCTCAACGGCATTGACATGAAGCGCTACGACCCCGCCACAGATCCCCAGCTGGCCGCCCGGTACACTGCCGAGGATATGTCCGGCAAGGATACCGACAAGGCCGAGCTCCAGAAGATCATGGGCCTGCGGCAGGAGCCCCACACCCCCATCATCGGTATCGTCTCCCGCCTGGTGTCCCACAAGGGCCTGGATCTCATCTGCGAGGTGCTCCACGACATGATGGAGATGCCCATTCAGCTGGTGGTGCTGGGCAAGGGCGACAAGAAGTACGAGGAGTTCTTCCACTGGGCCTCCCAGCAGTATCCCGGCCGCATGGCGGTGCGCCTGGACTATAACGAAGCCCTGTCCATGGCCATCTATGCCGGCGCCGACCTGTTCCTGATGCCCTCCAAGAGTGAGCCCTGCGGCCTCTCCCAGATGATCGCCATGCGTTACGGCACCATCCCCATCGTCCGGGAGACCGGAGGACTGAAGGATACTGTCCAGCCCTACGAGGCCTGGCGGGACGCCGGCAACGGCTTTACCTTCGCCAACTACTCCAGCGGCGACATGCTCCATGTGATCCGGGAGGCCGTGTACCTCTATAAGGACTATCCCGACGCCTTCGGACGCCTGCGCCGCCGGGCCATGGCCAGCGATTTCAGCTGGGCCCGCAGCGCCAAGGAGTATCTGCGCATCTACGCAGGCGTCACCGGCCAGACCTGGCCGGCACCCAAGGAGGAGAGCGCCCCTTTTGAGGAGAGCGCCGGTGCGGCCGATCCCGCGCCTCAGGAGACCGCGGCTCCCGCCCCGGCGGAGCCCGCAGCGCCTGCCGCCACCGGGGAAGCATCCGCCCCTGCGGAAGAGGCAGCCCCCTCTGTGGAAGCCCCCGCCGCACCGGAGCCCGCTGCCCCTGTGAGCCAGGAGCCCGCTCCCGCTGCTCCGGCTGCGGAGAAGAAACCCGCCGCCAAGAAGACGGCCCGCAAGGCCGCGGAGAAGAAGCCCGCCGCTAAAAAGACGGCGAAGAAGCCTGCCGCCAAGAAGGCGGAACCGGCCAAGAAGGAGTCCGTCAAGGAGGAAGCCCCCAAGGAGGAGAAGCCCGCTGCTGTCAAGGCGGAGAAGTCCGAGAAGGAAGCGCCCAAGAAGGCGCTGACCGTGGCCGGGAAGACCGCGCTGACCAAGGTGGATACCACCAAGAAAGAGATTGCCCCTGCGGCGGCGGTGGCCCCCGTGAAGCCGGCTGCCAAAGCCCCCGCCAAATCTGCCAAGGAACCGGAAAAGACGGAGAAGACCCCGTCCGGAAAATAAGAATCCAACCCCAAGAAAGGAAAGACCGCCGTATAAGAAGCGGCGGAGTAAGGAAGGCACATGACATCAATCACGACGAAAGCACTGGAAAATCAACTGATTGCCAAGCTGATGGCCAACTTCGGCAAAGCGCCGGAGGAGGCCACCGACGGCGAGATGATGCGGGCCTGCGCCCTGGTTCTGCGGGACGCCATGGCCGTCCGGGAGGTGGAGACCCGGCAGGAAACCCGCCGGGAGAAGAAAAAGCAGGTCCACTACCTGTCCCTGGAATTCCTCATGGGCCGCAGCCTCATGAAAAACGCCTACAATCTGGGGATCCTCCCGCAGCTGCGGGAGGCCCTGGAGGACATGGGCTTCAAGGCCGCGGACATCTTTGAGGTGGAGCCTGACGCGGCACTGGGCAACGGCGGCCTGGGCCGCCTGGCCGCCTGCTACCTGGATTCCATGACCACCCTGGAGATCCCCGCCACCGGCTACTCCATCTGCTATGAGCTGGGCATCTTCAAGCAGAAGATCGTGGAGGGCCAGCAGGTGGAGCTGCCCGACAACTGGAAGGACCTGGGCTCTGCCTGGCTGCTGCCCAAGCCGGCGGAGGCTCAGATGGTGAACTTCGGCGGCACGCTGCGGGAGTTCTGGGACAACGGCCACCTGCATATTGTCAACGAGGGCGCCACCACGGTCATGGCGGTTCCCTGTGATATGGAGATCGCCGGCTACGACACCGAGCACGTCAACGTCCTGCGGCTGTGGGACGCCCGGTCCACCAAGCCGGTGGATATGGCACTTTTCTCACGGGGCGAGTACCTGAAAGCGGCGGAGGAGGAGGCCATGGCGGAGACCATCGCCAAGATCCTCTACCCCGAGGACAACCACCTGGAGGGCAAGTCCCTGCGGCTCAAGCAGCAGTATTTCTTCGTCTCCGCCACGGTGCAGTCCATTGCGGCCAAGCACCTGGAAACCTACGGCACGCTGAAGAACTTCCACGAGAAGAACAGAACTTCCACGAGAAGAACGTCATCCAGATCAACGACACCCATCCGGCCCTGGTGATCCCGGAGCTGATGCGCATCCTCATGGACGACGCGGGCCTTTCCTGGGACGAAGCCTGGTTCATCACCACCCGTTCCGTGGCCTATACCAACCACACCGTCCTGGCGGAGGCCCTGGAGCGCTGGCCGCAAGAGCTGGTGGCCCACCTGCTGCCCCGTGTGTGGCAGATCCTCATGGAGATCTCCCGCCGCTGGCAGGAGAAGGTGGAGAAGTTCTACCACGATCCCGCCAAGACCCAGGATATGGCCATCATCTGGGACGGCCAGGTGCGCATGGCAAACCTGTGTATCGCCGGCGGCATGGCGGTCAACGGCGTCTCCGCTCTGCACTCCGACATCCTGCGCAAGGATGTGTTCAAGAACGCCTACGGCATGGAGCCGCTGAAATTCAAAAACGTTACCAACGGCATTGACCACCGCCGCTGGCTCAGTGAGATCAACCCCGGCCTGGACGGCCTGATCCGGGAGCTCACCGGCGACGGCTATCTCACCGACGCCATGCAGCTCAAGAAGCTGGACGATTACGCCGACGACAAGTCCGTGCTGGAGCGCCTGGCCCAGATCAAGCAGGCCAATAAGGAGTCTTTCGCTGTCTACGCCAAAAAGACCCGGGGCGTGGTACTGGATCCGAGCTCCATCTTTGATGTACAGGTCAAGCGCCTCCATGAGTATAAGCGCCAGCTTCTGAACGTGCTGCACATTATCGCCCTGTACCAGAAGCTCCAGGATGACCCCAATGCCATCACCCATCCCCATACCTTCCTCTTCGGCGCCAAGGCCGCTCCCGGCTACGCCACCGCCAAGCGGATCATCCGCCTCATCAACTCCCTGGCGGATCAGATCGACCACGATCCCATCTGCAAAGATAAACTGCAGGTGGTGTTCCTGGAGAATTACCGGGTGTCCCTGGCGGAGAAGCTGATGCCTGCCAGCGAGGTTTCCCAGCAGATCTCCACCGCCGGCAAGGAGGCCAGCGGCACCGGCAACATGAAGTTCATGATGAACGGCGCCCTCACCGTAGGCACCCTGGATGGTGCCAATGTGGAGATGCGGGACGTCCTGGGTGACGAGAACATCTTCATCTTCGGCCTTCATGCCGACGAGGTGGAGGCCATGAAGCGGGAGGGCTATGTGCCCCAGCGGATCTACAACCGCAACGAGACGCTGCGCCGCTGCCTGGATGCCATGCGGGCCGGGTTCCGGGACGGCGTCCGCTATGACGACCTCTACCAGCAGCTGCTCTTCGGCGGCAACGGCAGCCCTGCGGATGCCTATATGCTACTGGCGGACTTTGACGCCTACTGCCAGGCGGAGAAGCGGATGGTGGAGACCTACGGCAAGCCGGAGGTGTGGAACCGCATGAGCCTGCACAACATCGCCCGCAGCGGCATTTTCGCGGCGGACCGGGCTGTGGCGGAGTATGCGGACAACATCTGGCACGTGCCCCACAAATAAGGCCCCCCAGGGGTTCATAATCCCAAGAAACAGCAAGCGGCCTGCCTCTTAAACGAGGCAGGCCGCTTTGTTCTCCCCGGGAAAGGGATCAGTGCTTGTTGAGGCGCCATACGCCGGCGTTGAGGTACCCGGCAAAGGAGACCCACAGAAGATACGGGATCTGCAGCAGGGCGGCGGGGGAATCCACCTTGCGGAAGGAGCGGATCATCCGCAGGATCAGTCCCCACAGTGCCCACAGCCATAGTAAGGCCAGGCCGAAGACCTGGAAACTGAAGAAGAGGATGCTCCAGAAGAAATTGAATGCCAGCTGTATTCCGAAGAGCCGCAGGCTCCGGGAGCGGGCGGCGGAAGGGGGACTGGCATAGATCCGGGCGGCACCGATCCCCATCAGGGCGAACAAAATCCCCCAGACGATGGGAAATACCATGCCAGGCGGAGAGAGGGGCGGCTGGACGATGGTCTTCTGATAGGTGCGGATCCCCTTGTGCGTCAGCCAGCCGGACAGGCCGCCCACTGCTTCCACTAGGAGAATCCAGCGGGCATACTGTTTGCGTGTGTGCTTTTTCATGCGATATCACCTCACAGATTACACCATGTGGAGCTGTCGGAAAATTATACATGACGGGGGCAGCGTATGTCCTGCGGGCCGGGCAAAAAAGTTTTGGGGGCCCGTGAGATTTTTCCGCCCCCTGGGGGATATTCTCAGTGAAAGGCCTTTCCGGCGGCGCAGCCGCCATTCCCTTGGAAGACGAGGTGAGACAAATTGCAGGAAGCGGAATTTGAACAGGCGGTGGACCGCTACGGAGACATGGTGTTCCGGCTGGCATTGAGTTACCTGAAAAACCGGGCGGATGCCGAGGATATCATGCAGGAGACGCTGCTCAAACTCTATACCCAGAGCCGGAAGGTTCCCTTTGCGTCTTTGGAGCATGAGCGGTTCTGGGTGGTGCGGGTGGCAGTCAACGAGTGCAAAAAGCTGCTGCGCTCACCCTGGCGCCGGAGGACCGGCTCTCTGGAAGAACTGGAACAGTGGGCGGTCTTTGACACCCCGGCCCAGAGCGAGCTGTTCCGCCAGGTGATGGCGCTGCCGCCCAGGTACCGGGCGGCCATCTACCTGTACTATTATGAGAACTGTTCCGTCGGTGAGGTGGCGGAGGCCATGGGTGCCAACCCCTCCACTGTTCAGACCTGGCTCATGCGGGCCAGGGGTCGGCTGCAGGCAAATTTAAAGGAGGCACAGAGCGAATGATCGACAGACGTGCATATTGTGAGACTTTTTCCCAGCTGCGGGCCTCCGGAGATGCAAAACGGGAGGTCTTGGAGCGTATGCGGCATCAGCGTATAAAGAAGAAACCCCGGCCCCTGCGGGTGCTGGGCCTGACTGCGGCGGTGGTAGCCGCCCTGTGTGTGACGGCGGGAGCCGCGAATCTGGCGACAGACGGGGCGCTGTTCCGCCAGTTCCGGGTGGTCTGGCAGGATGACAGCCGTCTGGAGCTGCAAGACGCGGAGGGAAACCGGGTATCCGCCGCTTTGGTGGGGGAGAATCTGGTGACCCGGGAAGAGGGACGGCTGATCCTCCACGCCGGCGGGGAGGACATGGATATCACCGATGCCATGGCGGCCCGCGGCTATTATCACTATGCTTACGATATGACCGTGATCCACGGCGACGGCGCTCAGGAGCTTCGGACCATTACCATTGATGTCACCGGCGATCTCGACGGTTGGATCGTTACCCAGAATAACGGCGACGGCACCGCCTACACGGTGGCGGGCGGGGATGCGCGTGCAAATTGACCCGGACCCATGAATACGGGTGGGAGAACTCCGGCGGGGGAGGTTTCCCTCAGCCGGGAGGCACGCAAAAAAACGAGGACAGCTTTCGCTGCCCTCGTTTTCCTTACCGGTCTTTGCTGAGCCCCAGAATGTAGTCGGTGCTGACCCTGTAATACCTGCTCAAGGTAATCAGGTGATGAATGGGCAACTCATTGGCCCCGCGCTCGTAACGCGCGTACATGGTTTGGGAAGTTCCCAGAATTTCTGCGATCTGAGTTTGCGTCTTGTCCGCGTCTTCCCGCAAGTCTCGCAGGATGCGTACATAATCCATCC
>PPYF01660551.1_pt1 | contig 18463 bp, 10 predicted proteins | sample 1559871 | NCBI WGS metagenome assembly PPYF01 (sample SAMN08240021, study PRJNA423297) | Human gut metagenome, whole genome shotgun sequencing project. | reverse complement strand
ATATTGAACACCCATAAGTGAGTGTATCAACCTTTCGTATATCAGGTTAGATTATCTGAGTTTTCGGACAGTCTCCCCTTTTCTTCCCCCAATATGCAGAAAAACGCCATGACACGCCCCTGTCGTAAAAATGGATTCTGTCATGGTGTCTTTTCTGTTTTCTTTTTAAACTATCTTTCTGGTACTACTCTGTGATCTTCTCAAGAGAGAAATTCGTCAGCGTAATGTCTGAAGCTGGTGTATTTTCACCACTGATTTTTCCCATGGAAATAAACATTTTTGAATCATTATCTGTGTCCTGCTGCATCGTAAATTCATAACTAACTTCCTTTTCCTCTGCTTCCCCCAGAGAAATATCTTCTCCGCCATACCACTTCTGGCAATTGTTATCCATTAAGCCGAGTTTTATGGTTCGTGCTTTCGTCGAAGTGACTTTGAATTTTACACGATATTTACATCCTTTTTCAAGTGTAAATCCATTCTGATTAAGCTGAACATCCCAGTCATTTTCGCCCGGATTTTTCACCTGAAACACAATACCGCCATCAGTAACTACTGTTGTTGCCGTCTGATCAGCATTTGTATTAATGCCCCATCCATTCGTTCCATCCGAAAAATCTCCATTGGTCAGCAGATTCTTTCCGGTTTCCTCCGGCTTGATCTCCGGTGCCTCTATCTTTTCCAGCACAATGTCATCCATACAGATTCTGTGCTGCTGTGTGATCTGTTTTCCACCGACTGCACCCATGGCAATATTAAAGATCGTTTCCGGATCTGTATCCTCTTTCATCTGAAACTCTTTCGTGATCGTCTGATATTCGCCGGTCAGATCTACGGTTTCCTGGCAGTATGGAGTCCAGTCCTCATTTCCATCTGCATCCTTATGGGTGCTTCCATCTCTCTGCAACGCATAAGACACTTTACGGTCGATAGAAGATTTCATTTTCAGGGAGAGTCGATACCATTGTCCCTGTTCGAGTTTTACCCCTGTCTGCTTTAACTGGATATGCCAGTCAGCTTCTCCGGTATCGTTAATTGTGAAATCTGCCGCATTGTCTTCGTTTAAGGAGTCAACAACATACGTTACATTGGATGGTGTATAGCAATAGACTTCAAAACCTGCCATGCCTGCATTAAAACTTCCGTTTTTGATCAGACTCTCCTCATCAATCCGCACATCGTCGAGATATACGGTTGTTCCCAGCCCGAGATCAAAGGAAATATTCTTATCTGTCAGATCCGCTGCCGTCTGAAAAGAAAAACTGTAATTTTTCTTTTCATTGGTAAGTTCTGCCTGAAATTTCTGTCCGGCAACATGTACTGTCATAGTTTCTGCTTCGTTTGCCTGAGCCGAAAAACTGAGCACATATTTTGTATCCTCGCTCAGAGCAAGCCCCTGCTGTCCTGCTGTTACCACAGTTCCTTTTGGGCTTACCACTTTCAGACGGCGTCCATCTTCCAGACCGGTTACCTCTGTGGTTGCATTTTCCGGTTTCGTGATGTCCCAGTAACCCAGACGATTCTTCCCTTCCTGGAAGGAACCGTTGTAGACATAATTTCCGTCTGCAAGCACTTTCTTTGTGGTGTCTTCTTTGATTTCTTCATATCCGGTCTTTTCAATGCGCACATTGGAGAGGTGCACTGCTGCTGTGGAAGCAGTATTTCCCAGATTAAATTCCAGACGTCCGTTGGCATCATCGGAACCTGTCATCTGAAACGCATAAGTATATGTCTTTTTCTGTGTTCCAAGTTCCACTTTTGTATCCTTCCAATACCTCGTATAATTATGATCCGGTCCGGAAATATCTGCAATCATTGTACGCGCCTCATCCGCATAAGCATCAAAGGTTACTTTATATGTTCCGCCTTTTTGTAACGGCACATCCGGCTGTACCAGCTGAATGCTGTAATCTGCGGTTCCCACATTTACTGTAGAAATAACCATCTCATGATTCTTAATTTCTGCTTTTCCATCACCATCTAAAGTGGTAAGAAATTTCCAGTTTTTGTCATCACTTAAATTCTCTGCTATGGAGAAATCACCGTTGTTAATATAATTTTCCGTTGTATCCGGCTCTCTTAAAATAACATTCTTTACCGGTTTTTCCACATTTTCGTCATAACTGTCTTTCTGATATACTTTCACATAATCCACTGCAAACTGCTGATCGGCATAGGTGGTCGAATCATCCGGATACCCTACCCAGCTGCCACCGACCGCCAGATTCAAAATCATATAAAACGGCTGATCAAACGGTGCCGGATAAGCCACTTCGCCCTGCCCGCTCTTTGCAGAAAACCAGTCGGACTCTTCATGAAATTTCACACCATCAATATACCAGGTAATCTTTCCTGGCTCCCAGTCACAGGCATATGTATGATACTGATCTGCAAAATTATTTTTTGCATCTACCGTACAGGTTCCCTGACTCTGATCATGCGGTTCTCCGTAATGAATGGTACCATATGCTTTATTTGTTTCCTGCCCCATCACTTCCATGATGTCGATCTCACCGCATTTTGGCCACTGTCCATACAGATTTTCGTCCGTCGGCATCATCCAGAATGCCGGCAGATAGCCTTTTCCGGTCGGAACTTTTGCACGGCACTCAAAATATCCATACTTAAAATCATGTTTGCCCTGTGTATTAATACGACCGGACGTGTAGCTTCTGGTTCCGTCTGCATTCACCGTTTCCACCGGCTTGATCAGCAGCTTTCCGTCTTTGACCTGAATATTTTTGTCAGAATCCACATATTCCTGCCACTCACTGTTGACCCAGCCTTTTTCATGCAGTTCCACATTCCAGTCTGCACGGTTTAAAAAAACTTCGTCAAAGTTGTCCTGCCACTTCAGTTGATAGCCCTGTTTTAAGAGATCCGCTTCGGTCAGCTTTGAAGGTGTCTCAACTGTTGTTCCACCAGAAGAATTGCCCGAAGAAGAACTGCCGGAAGAAGCATTTCCGTCCGAGGTATCGTCTGTTTTCTGGTCTTTTCCATCCGTCTTATCTTTTTCATCCGTCTTGTCTTCTCCGGAAGTGTCTTCTTTCTTTCCCTTCGGAGTTATGGTGCAGGATTCACCGGATTCCACTTTCAGCGTTGTTCCATCCGCAATTTTTACAGATATTGCTTTCTTTGTCTGATTATCCACCTGTGCCTGTGCATTTTTTTTACACATTATGGATGATTTTTCCGCACCTTTTTTGAGCACAATGTTCACATCTTTCTTTGCGGTTATTTTCGCCGGTGCTGCCAGAATCATCGAAACGTCTTCGGCATTTACAACAACCGGTACTGCCTTTTTACAGTTTCCGGAAAAGGAAACACTTTTTGCATTCTGTACCGTCACTTTCTTTATGGTACCATTGTTTTTGATCGCAACCGTTCCCTTACTGTTTACAACAATTTCTTTGACGGTACCATTATTTACAACGGCTGCCTTTTTTCCGACCACCCGAATGGTCACTTTATAAGTTCCCTTTGGAATCGTAATCTTTACATTTTTCCCCGCTTTTACGGTAATGACCGCATTCTTCCCTTTTACGGTTTTTAATGCCTGATTCAGCTGCTTTTGAGAAGAAACGGCAAGCGTTTTACCGCCTGCCGCCTGTACCGGCATCGCCGGTACGGTACTCATTACCATGGCAGCGGCAATTGCTGCCGCTCCCACCTGTTTCCATAATGTTTTGTTTTTCACTGTAAAAACCCCTTTCTTTTTCCATTATCCTTTTACGCTTCCCAGAGCAACCCCCTGTACAATATGCTTGGAAAGAATCAGATACACAACGATAACCGGCAGGATCGAGAATGTAATCATGACATATACCTGCCCCATATCAAACTTCAGCCAGTCTGCACCACGCAGCTGCGCGATCAGAATCGGAAGTGTCTTTTTCTTGTCATCATGCAGCACAAGTGCCGGTGTAAAGTAATTGTTCCAGCTGCTGACGAAACTGAAAATTGCCTGTACGGCGATCGCCGGCTTCATCAATGGCAGAACGATGCTATTGAACGTACGAAACTCTCCGGAACCATCAATACGTGCAGCTTCTATCAGCGAAAGCGGAAGCGCACTCTCCATGTACTGTTTCATGTAAAAGAACGTAACCGGAGATGCAATGGCCGGAACAATCAGTGGAATAAAGGAATCCATCAGTCCCATGCCTGTAATCAGTTTGATAAATCCGAGTGCCGTAACCTGTGTCGGAATCATCATAATCATCAGAATAAACGGATAAATAAATTTCTTTAATTTAAAATCGTATGCATGAATGGCATATGCAGTCATGGTAGAAAAATATACACACAAAACTGCGGTTGCTGCTGCAATGATCAGACTGTTAAACATGCCCGACCAGATCGGCAGTGTTCCATGTACCAGATTGTTCCAGTTTGTCAGCAAATGATCGCTCGGCAATGCCGTAAACCCTGCTTTCAGCTCACCTTTAGAACGCGTCGCATTGATAAACATGATATAAAACCAGAACAGGCAGAAAAATGAAATTATAATTAAAACAATATATGCGATGGCACGTCTGGCATGAATACCAAGTCCGCCTTCCACATCTTTCTTACTTTTTGCCATCACAATCACCCCTTTCTCTTATCGTTTCCGGATACTTTAAATACAAGCAGACTCAAAAGACTTGTAATGATAAACAGTACCACGGAAAGTGCTCCTGCCATACCATAGTTCTTGCTGTACAGATGCTTGTTCAGATACATGATCAGTGTCATGGTAGAACGCATCGGATTTCCGGTTCCGTTTGTCAGAATCTGTGGCACGTCAAAAAGCTGTAATCCACCGATCAGTGAAGTAATCACTACATAAATCAGAATCGGGCGAAGCAGAGGCAGTGTAATCTTAAAAAATACCTGTGTGGAAGTTGCTCCATCCACTTCTGCCGCTTCAAATAAAGAAGTATCAATTCCCATCATTCCGGCCATCAGAAGAATGGTTGTATTTCCGAACCACATCAGGCAGTTCATCAGTGCAATCAGGCCTCTGGCACTTCCGGTATGGGATAAAAATTTATATGGTTCTGAGATAAATCCAATCTGCATCAAAAGAGAGTTAATCGGACCTGCATCTGAAAACAGTGTAAAAAACAACATGGAAAATGCAGATGCCATGATCAGATTTGGCAGGTAGATCACGGTCTTAAAAAAACGTGATCCTTTCAATTGCAGGCGTACATCGGAGAACCATGCGCCCAGCAGGAGTGAAAAAAAGATCTGCGGAATAAAACACATAATCCAGAGGATCATTGTATTTTTAAAATAAATCCACACGTCTCCACTTTTGAATAACTCTCTGTAATTATCTAAACCTACAAATGTCGGTCCAACCTGGTTGAGACCGGACATATAATTTTCGAAAAAACTGTTATAAATTGTGCTGATCAATGGTATCAGCTGAAAAACGACATATACAACAATAAACGGGATCAGAAAAATGTAGCCCCATTTGTTGTAACGAACGACCTTTCCTTTACTCTTATTCATATTTCTACCTCCGCGGTATTGGCGGTCGTCCCACCGGAGCCATAATATGGGAGAGGTGACTCCGGCTTCAGACCTTATGTGTAACAAAAATTAGTAAGTAAGCTCTGGATATTTCTCGGTAACACCTTTGTAGAATAACTCTAATGCATCGTCCTTGGTTGCCTTTCCTTCAAAGTAATTCTTCATTGCTTTCTGGAACTCTTCGTTGCAGCCCTGGTCATATGCGGAAATGTTGCTCAGATTCAATGTCTCAACACCTGCGCAGTACATAGGCAGTGGGTTCTGTCCTCCAAGGATCTTGCTGCTGTATTCTTTTCCGTCTTTTGCCTTAATCGATCCGTCTGCCAGTCCGTTCATAACGGTGTTGTTGTTTACGAAATCATCATCATCTAAAACAATGTCTTTCATGATGTCATCATCGGTTGTCATCTTTAACATAATGTCTTTTACAAGACTTGCATTATCTGTATCCTGTGCTGCGCAGATCCATGTACCGCCCCAGAAGAATCCCTGTGGTCCCTGGGCTGCACCCCATCCGCCGTTGTAACCGATAGATCCTTCGGTATCAGCTGCCATAGAGAAGTTTACAAGCCATGCCGGTCCAAAGTAGCAGAATACTTTTCCGTCCGGATAGAATCCCTTTGACCAGTCATCGGACCACATATCAAAGGTTCCTGCCTCTTTTGCATCTACAAGTTTCTTGGAATCGTCCACCCATTTCATGATATTGTCATCTACCTGTACTTTTCCGTCTTCTACCCACTTGCTTGAGACATTGTTGGAGTATACACGGTATGTATCATTTACAGATGAAATCATCTTGTAACCTTTTGCCTGCATTTTTGCAGCAGTATCATTGAAAGTATCCCAGTCACATACATAATTCTGTACTTCATCCGGATCATCAGTTCCCAGTACATCCTTTGCAGCCTCTCTGTTATAGAAAAGAACGCCTGGACAGCCCTGCCATGAAACTCCTTTTAACACTCCCTTGGAATCGGTTACGATATCCTTTGTGTACTGGTACTGCTTGGAAAGATCCGCATCGGTAATTCCAAGATCTTTTACCGGTGCTGTGTAATCCGTATCTACATACTTTAATGCATTGTCTGCTTCTACCAGAAAAATATCAATCTTGTCATCTGCCGGAGCATCCTGCTGATTTAACAGTGCTGCATCCAGGTTGTTCTGATATGCATTGTCATCACTCGGTGTGATGTTCCATACAACATCCACATCTCCGATTTTTCCGTGTGTTGCATCCACTTCCTTGTAATCCGGATAGTGTGCGGTAATACGGCTCTTGAACTCCTCGTTCCAGCAGTAAATATTTAATACCTTTCCATCATCTTTCAGATTTGATGAAGCACTTTCTGTTGCGTTTGACGCATCCCCCTTGGATGTATCTGACGGTGTACCGGAATCACTTCCTTTTCCGCAACCTGCAAGCATTCCTGCTACCATGGCTGCACATAATAATGCACTGACTGCTTTCTTTTTCATAGTAAATTTCCTCCTTTTCTTTTCTGCCTTAAGCATGGTTTTATTATAGAGTTTTCCAATGGGTTCTGATACAAAAATGCTTGCAAATATATCAGATTCATGACATAATCTACAGATATAAATAGGAGGTCTTGTCATGCTGAAAAATCAATGGAGCAAAAAAGAAATCGAAGACAGTGAATACGAAATCCATCATCGTGCGCTTTCCGAGGAATATTCCTTTTTTGAAGCCGTAAAAGACGGAAACATCGAAGCAGTCAGTAAAAATTTAAAGGAAGAAGCGTTTACCAATCCCGAAGGAATGGGAATTCTTTCCAAAAATCCCCTGACAAACTTAAAATATCATTTTGTTGTTACCGTTGCACTGGTCACACGGTATTGCATTGACGGCGGCATGGAAACAGAGCAGGCCTACCGTCTGAGCGACTTTTACATTATTCACATGGATGCCTGCAGCACCACTCAGGAAATATCAGATCTGCATCATGAGATGGCTCTTGACTTCACCGGAAAAATGCGCCTTCTGCAGAAGAATACCGCATTATCCAAACCGGTTGCACAGTGTATTGATTATATCTATGCCCACATCAGTGCAAGAATCACCGTGGAAGATCTTGCGGTCTGCACCAATTTGTCTGCCAGCTATCTGTCCCGGTTGTTTAAGCAGAACCTCGGTGTGTCGATCAGTGATTATATCCGCGAAAAAAAAATCGAAAAAGCGCAGAATCTTCTGCGCTTTTCCGATTTTACCTACATTCAGATTGCAAACTATTTATCATTTTCTTCCCAGAGTCATTTTATCCAGACATTCCAGCACTATGTCGGTATGACCCCAAAACAATACCGCAGTTCCAAGTACAAAAGCACATGGTAAAATTCTGCTATCCCAGAACAATCCGAAGTGTATGGTTTTCTTTTCCTTCAAGTACGGCAAACGGAATGCAGATGCCTGTATTTGTTTCTCCGGCATACCGCTGACCATCCAGCCATACTTCCGTGATCCGGTAATCCCCATATTCTTTCTTTTGTGGATTCTGGTAAACCACTGCGTATGTCTGTCCACGGAATGGGAACTGTGCCGAATAATTGCCACTTTCGTCAAACTGCCGCAACAGAATTTTGGGTTCTAGTACCAGATCTCCCCATTCTCCGCGGAATCCCAAAATCTGTGTAACCATTGTCATCATATACCAGCTGGCTGCCCCGGTCAGATACGGATATTTGCCTTTTCCGTCCGCATCAAAATATTCCGGAATTCCCGGATACATCAGGCTCACCGGTGTGTTCATGGCCTGTTCGAGCAGAGTGTACAATGCCCTATATCCTTCCTTTACAAAACCTCTCTGATACAATGCATTTGCATACATCACCGTCATATGGGAAAAAACCGCACCATTTTCTTTTTCGCCATAAGCAAATCCAAACATTCGTCCCAGATCAAATTTTTCTTCCTTAAAATCCGTGTTCAGCCGGTAGCCTCCCACCTCTTTTTTATACAGATACAGGTCTGCACTTTTTATAATCGCAGCGGTCTGTGCATCATCTGCGACATTTCCCATAACAGAAAATACCTGACCGGTCAGCATCATACGGACATGATTATCCCTTTTGCCTTCCACCGGTCTGCCGTGATTATCATAATATCCGTTAAACCAGCCATTTCCGTTTTCATCCGTTACCCATTCCTGCGTACGGATCAATCCGGTATACCAGTCAGCACGCTCCCGCAGATTCTGCACCAGAGTACTGATATCCACAGAAATCTGTTCTCCAGAAATATTATGCACACACTGACTCACATAATTGTTTAAAACAACATTCCGTTTTTCTGCCGAATCATACAATGTGCGATCCTGTCTGATCAGAATTTCCATCTCTTTTGCCAGCGTAATCTCTTTCTTTCCGCTTGCCGCTTCGTATTTTTCAAGGGTATCTGCCAAATCACGGAGATTTCCGATATACGCACAGGTAAAAGCCACGCTTTCTCCTTTTTCCTCTGCCATATCCAGTGCATCATTCCAGTCAGCACCGCGAAGACGCATCATTCCATGTTCTCCCGCCTCGTAGAAAGCGCACAGATTCTGCAAAAGCAGATGTTCTAAAACCGTGCCCTCGTAAATATTGCCATTTACATCTTTCTGGCGCATCCCATATGCCGGTGTCCACTCTGCGTCCCCGGCAGTTCCACGCTTTGCCTGCGGGTCCTTAAAATACGCCACTTTCTGATCCAGAATATCCAGATCTCCCGTCTGGTTCAGATACAATTTTGTGGTAACAAACGGCCAGTACGCATGATCCATCCAGACTCTTGTAATATTGTTGCGGTCTGCAACAAATTCTCCCGGCTTATCCCCGATAATTGTCGCATTGGTCCCGTCAAAACGGACACCCGCAAAGCTGTTTAAAATCATGGAGCGAACTTCCTTCGGGTCGAGAATCAGAAGGGAGAGACAATCCTGCCACAGATCACGCCAGCCCCTGCCGCCTCTGCCATAATCATGGTACGGCAAAAACGAACATCCGTAGATTCTGCGAAGAACCGGCTGGAAACAGATCCATTTCAGATAACTGTCTTCTTTGGGGTTTCCGGTTTCAAAGGAAATATTGACCAGCCCATTCCAGTAATTTTTTGCCTGTTCAAAGGCAGCATCTGCCTGTTTGGTCGTGCAAAACATTTCTGCTGCCTGTTCTGCCAGCTTCGGATCCTCTGTCATGCCACCAAGCAGAATATAATCGACATGTGCTCCTGCTGCAAGGGTAATCTCCGGAAATGCCATCGCCCCCATTGCTTCTTTTCCATCCACGGTACAACCGGCCGGACAGCCTTTTTCTTTATTTTTAAGCGCATCCGGTGCCAAAAATGTTCCGGTTTCTCCGATAAACGATTCCACCGTTGGGAAGAACGATTCCGGTTTTGTTCCATCTCCCTGACTGCCCATCTCAAAATAAATCATATGATTTTTCTGATGTCCGCGTTCATCAAATGACAATACCGGTTTACAGATCACGCCGCGTCCGGTAGTACGGATCCGGTGAAGCAGGGAAGTTACATGGCGGTGATCGCGCAGATTATCCGCGCTTCTGCCGTAAATTGGGATAGCAGAAGTCACGCGCACACACATATCCATATCCGATTTATTGGTAACGCGCACCTGCATCAGTTCTGCCGGTACTCCAAGCGGAGCAAAGATCCGCACGGCTGCCTCGATTTTCTGTTCTTTTAATTCCCGCTTCGTCTCCTGCCACATAAATCCGGCATCGAATGTCACTTCCTCCTCTTTTCCAAGGAAATGTGCATATTCTGCCTGCGCCGAAACTCCGGTCAGTGACACATGTTCCTTCCGGTTGATTGTACACCAGACATTGCGGGTACTTCTGTTATTGTGCAGATTTTCGATGCTCACCGGTTCCAGCAGAAAATGGTTCTGATCCAGCTTACAATCGCCGCCGAAGGTCTGCGTCACGCTGCTTTTGATTCCCTCTTCATTTGCCACCGGAAAATTGAGCTGTGTTTTTTCAACCATATGACGGATTTGAAATTCTCCGTTTTTTCCTGTAAACTGCATATCGTTTTTCATAACTTCTCCCTTCTATGCCATCACAAGGCGTACCTTCGTCTGATCGGTCATTTTTTCTACCGGAATGTAGTTGTCTTCCATCTTTTCCTCATTCACGTACAACGCTTTGCATCCACTCTGTACATGCTCTGGATTTTCTACCACAATATGAAGATGTTTTCCCCGGAAATCCTTCTCAATGGTAAACTGATCCCAGTCCGCCGGAATGGATGGTGCAATACGAAGCCCTCCAAAGTCCGGACGCATGCCAAGGATTCCTTCCACACATCCTACCATTACAGTGGAAGCAGTTCCGGTCAGCCAGTGCACATGAGAACGACCAAAATGCGGGCTGTCTTTTCCTTCCGTAAACTGTCCATAACAGTATGGCTCCAGTTTCCGGATCTCAGCACGATCGTTCTGTGCAGACGGTGCATTTTCCATAAAATAGGTAAATGCCTGATCCCCATGTCCCAGCAATGCTTCTGCCAAAATCAGCCATCCCTGCGACTGGGAAAAGATACCGGCATTTTCTTTTGTACCGGGATTGTAAATCACAGCCAGTGCTCCGTCAAATGCATGCAGGTGATATGGTGGATCCATCAGAATCGCTCCATACTCTGTGTTTAACCGCTTTCTTACATTTTCCATGGAAAGTTCTGCCTGCTGCTTTGTTGCTAGTCCACTGATCACAGCCCAGCTCTGTGGATTCAGCCACATATTTGCTTCCGGATCCGTGCGTTTTCCAATCACCTCTCCGGCTTCCGTAAATCCACGGATAAAACGATCCTCATTCCAGCAGAGATTGTTAATTAATGTTCCAAGTTTTTTCTGTTCTTCTTCCAGATAATCCATATATGCCTGATCTTCTTTGTATGCGGCAAACTGTTTTAAAATCGTCATTGCATAATAAAACTGCAGTGCAACAAACGAGGACTCTCCATTTTTGCCCAGACGCAGACAGTCATTCCAGTCCGCATAAAGTCCTGCCGGAAGTCCGTGCGGTCCCAGATGATTCACAGAAAACGCAAGTGCTCTCTTCAAGTGCTCGTATACAGTGGCTTCATCTTTATTGGCAAACGGAATCACTTCATCGATAAATGCCAGATTTCCGGACTCCGCAATATATTTATATACCGTTGGAAACAGCCACAGAGCATCATCCGCACGATATGCCGGATGCCCGGTTTCCTGTACATAGGAAGCATCATCCGGCGTATCCTCATGTCCGGCATTGTGTGTAAATTTGACAAGCGGAAGTCCTCCTCCGTTATCCACCTGTGCCGAAAGCATAAACCGGATCTTTTCGAGTGCCATCTCCGGTGCAAGATGAATCACACCCTGAATATCCTGCACGGTATCGCGGTATCCGTAACCGTTTCGCAGACCACAGTAGAAAAACGACGCCGCACGTGACCAGATGAATGTCATAAAACAGTTGTATGCGTTCCATGTATTGATCATGGTATCAAATTCCCTGCTTGGTGTATGTACCTGAAAATGTTCCAGTTTTTCATGCCAGTAGCCCGTCAGTTCTTTCAGTTCCGTCTCACACTGTGCTGCCACATCTGCATAGCGGTTACAGATTGCTTCTGCTTCCTCATGTTCTTTCATTCCGACAAGAAATGCAATTTCCTTTGTTTCTCCCGGTTTCAGAAGCATCTGAGCTGCCAGTGCTCCGCACCCGTTTTCGTTGTAGCACATTTCCCCGGATAATTTTCCGTTTTCCACCCCCACCGGATTATGATATCCGTGATAGCGTCCAAGAAACGATTCTTTATCTCCACAGTAACTGTCCACCGGTGCACCGGTCAGTGCAAAGAAACGGGAGATTGCAAGCTTGTTATCCACTTCCTCTCCTTCTTTCACCCAGTCCAGATTACCGTGAATAATATGCCGGATACGGTTTGTCTCAAATACCGTACTCGTGATGAACTGGGAATACTGCAGATTTACCTGATCCTGTTCATAATTATTGTTGTTGGTAAATTCCGCATAACCGGTGATGGTCAGGTTTCTTTCACACGCTGACGCATTGGTCACTTTCAGATGCCAGACCTCATATGTCTGATTCAACGGCACATAATAACATACTTCAGAATGGATTCCACTGTAATCTGCAAGCATCTTTGTGTATGCTGTTCCATGATGACACTCACTTTTATAACTTTCCAGATCTTTTCCTACCGGCTGCCAGGATGCAGACCAGTAGTCTTTGCTCTCATTATCCCGCAGATAAATATAGCGTCCCGGCTGATCAAACTGGTTAAAAATATAACGCAGGATTCTTCCGTTTGCACCAGATCTGGCAAAACTGTATCCTCCTGCATTATTTGAAATCAGCGCACCATACTCCGGTGACCCCAGATAATTCGCCCACGGCGCCGGTGTATCCGGGTGTGTGATTACATACTCTCTTTTCTCATCATCAAAATATCCAAAATTCATGTGAAACCTCCAACCTTTCAATTTTCAAGCCTTTTACCCTATTGTAACGGATTCACAAATTTATGAATATCAGAATCACAGGATTTATACCAGATTCATGACATAAAAAGAGTGCCGGAATTTTCCGACACTCTGTGTTTCTTTTAGATATGAAAATACCCGATTCCTTTTACCAGTTTATCAGAAATCTCACGCAGCTGCTCGGCACTTACATATACCTGCTGGAACGTTCCCACAACTTCCTGTGTTCCATCGTAGGTTTTTTTCGTGCTTTCCACATTTTCTTCCGCAATTCCGGACAATTCCCCAACTGCCTGAACAACTTCATTTCTGGAATCTTCCAGACGTCTGGTACTTGCTTTGATCTGTTTGATGCTCTGCATGGAACTGTTAATTTCGCCCAGCACTTCTTTTACAATATTCTGCGTTTCTGCCATGCTCTCACTCTGGCTGGTAATAATCTGCTGCATGCTCTGCATACTTTCCACAGCAAGGGAAGAATCCCTGATCAGCGTTGACGCTATCTGCTCAATTTCCTGGCTCGACTGATCCGATTGCTCTGCAAGTTTCTTAATCTGACCTGCCACCACAGCAAATCCGCGGCCGCTTTCTCCCGCCCGGGCAGCTTCAATGGAGGCATTCAGGCTCAGCAGATTGGTTTCCTCTGCAATAGAAGAAATAATGGTTGTGGCCTGCTGGATCTTCTGTACAGAATCGTTTGTCCGGTTGGTCTGCTGCTGAACCTGTGACAGCATCTGCTCCACCTGTTCATTGATCCCACAGAGTTTTTCCAGCGTTGCGGAAGCATTTTCGCTGGAGGAATGCATAAATGTGGCATTTTGATCCAGATTTTGTACCTCTGCTGTAGTTTCCGTGATATTCTCGCCCATAATTTTCATATGATCCGAAGTATTTCTCGAATTTTTCGCCTGCTCACTGGAATTATCCACTACAAGGCTGACCGCCTGCTGTACCTGTGACATTGTACCATTGGTATTGTCCGCCGCCGTACCCAGAATCTGTGACGTTGAAAGCAGCTTCTTTGCATTTTCTGAAATATCCCGGATTACGGACTTCATGGCATCCCTTAATGTCATGGTTCCGCGAGACAGATCACCGATCTCATCCTTTCGCTTCAGAAGTTTTTCATCTACCCACACATTTAAATCACCATCTGCAAGTTTTCCTACAACAGCAACACTGTTTTTGATATTATTACTGATAGAGGCTGCCATGCGCATCGCCGTAACAATGCACAAAAACATCACTACCAGCAATGCCATCATAATACTTCCAAGGATTTTATTGACAATTGCATCTTTTTGTGCCTTATTGGTTCCGACAAACACCATACCGATAACCTGATCTGTCGTTCCATTCTGATACACCGGAATAAAATATCCATAATTTCTCGTCCCATCGAGTGAAACATTTGTACTGAAAAACGGCTTTTTCCCTTTGATCACCTGATTCACCACACGCTCTCCGGCTTCTGAACCAAGGATACGGTTTCCTTTTTTATCCAGCGCAGATGTCATAATCCTTTTGTTTCCATAAAAAAAGGTTACATCCATACCGGTATTCTCTTTGATCCGGTCCACCAGATTTTCCGATTTGGATATGTTGTAGCTTCCTTTCCAGATATCCCCATTGGTACTTTCCAGATAATCCCCGGTATTCTGGTCATAGGCGGCAAGGGTGGCTGCCGCGGTACCTTTTAATGCATCCTGTACCTCATCCATCAGGGAGCTTTTAACCATCGTAAGCATAAAAAGCAGGGTAATTACCCCTAATACCAGCACCGGCCCTATGCTGATTGCAAGAATTTTCTTTCGTATACTCATATATGCCCCCTATTCTACCACTTCAACGGTTTTAAAATACCAGTTGATTCCACCTGTAATTGTGGCATCATCCAGCGTTTTTCCTTCTTCCCCAACCGTTTCTCCGGTATTTGTTTCAATCACACCGTCAAACACACCGTTTTTCCCGGATAAAATATCTTCTTTTGCAGTATCCACAGCCTCCTGTGTTCCATCTGTGCAAAAATCAGCAAGTGACGTAATCCCTACCAGATTTTCATTCATACCGCCATAATAATTGCTTCCATCCCAGGTACCGTCAATCACACTCTGCACCGCTGCTGTATAATAAGCACCCCAGTTCCAGATCACGCTGCACAGGCAGGCATCCGGAGCATTTTTGCTCATATCAGAATTGTACCCGATACCATATACCCCTTTTTCCTGTGCCATTGTCTGTGGATATTCTGTATCACAGTGCTGCGTGACCACATCACAGCCCATATTTAACAGGGTTTCTGCTGCTGCCTTCTCCGCATCCGGGTCAAACCAGCTGTTCGTGACTTTTACATAGACTTTTGCTTCCGGATTCACGGAATACACCCCAAGTGCAAAGGCATCAATACCTCCTGTCACTTCGGAATTGGAGGAATCCATCGCTGCCACATATCCCAGCTTATTGGTTTTGGTATTCATTCCCGCTACGATTCCGCTTAAATATCTTGCCTGATAGATTCGCCCGAAATAGTTTACAAAATTCTTTCCGTTGCTTTTGTATCCTGTTCCATGTGCAAAATATATATCCGGATATTTTTCCGCCATCTCCTCCGTGGCATCCATATATCCCCAGCTGGTGGTAAAAATAATATTGCATCCATCATCCACACACTCCTGAATCGCTTTTTCGGTTGCCTCTTTATCGGAATCATCAACATTTATTTTTCTGTCAATCTGCTCATCTGATAATCCAAGATTCTGCTGCATTGCCTGAATGCCGAGATCATGTGTATAGGTATATCCACTGCCTTCTGCCGGATCGGATAAGTGCAAAACCCCTACCTTGATCTTGTCCTTTGAAATCCCTCCGCTTTCAGTTCCCGTTGTTTTGGTGGAAGCCTCCTGTGTGCTTCCCTCATTCGTTGCATAATCATCGACCTGTCCGGCTGCCCCGCATCCTGCAAGCAAGATACCGGTAAGTGCCATGGCAAGCAGTCTTCGCCCTTTCCATTTCATAGCGTTCCTCCTTCGCACATTATATATTCCTGTTGTTTCTTCTCCCCTAGCTCTTACTACTATTATAGCTGATTTTCCTCTTATCTTCCAGTAAAAAATATGTCAGCACCCAAGAACGTTTCTATTATAAAGATAGTATTTGGTTCCATTGAAGAATGATTAGACGACAATGCCGTAATTTACGCCAAAAGGATCACCTCGGTGGAGATGATCCTTTAAAACTTATTTAACTATCAGTATTTCTTTAGTTTTACATCCTTACGCAATCCTTTTGCACGAAACAGTTTTTTGTATGCCTTATATTTGCTCTTTGGCACCTTAATCACCGTCTCTTTGCTGATACCGCCAAACGCTCCCTTTTTGATAGATTTTGAAGTAAGATTCTTTGCTTTTATGGTGATCGTCTTTAGATTCTTACAACCACTGAAAACAGTCTTTCCAATGGAAACAATATTATTTCCAATCACGACCTTGGTAATCTTTTTGTTATTCTTGAATGCATTGTCTGCAATAGATGTTACCTTGTAGGTTACTCCATCAATAGTAACCTCTGCAGGAATCGTAACGGTTCCTTTGGTGCCTTTCTTCGCTGCGGTATACTGCACGGTCGGATTTTTGCTGCCGGTGCTTGTCACCTTGTATGTAGTGCCGGTCTTGTCCGCTATCTTGGTACCCTTTGGCGGTACGGCTGACTGATCCGTTGTTCCTGGTTTGTCGGTTGCTCCCGGCTGATCTGTCGTTTCAGGCTGATCCGTTGTGTCAGAGATTGAGCCACCTCCCGATGATGAACCGCCTCCTGACGATGAGCCTCCACCGGATGAAGAACCACCTCCTGACGATGAGCCTCCGCCTGATGAAGAACCGTCTCCAGTTGCTGGAATCACAACACTTGACCTATCTGTAATCTCATTCTTTGCCGCACCATCTTCAAAATACTTGCCACATCCTGCATTCTCACATACGTAGTAAGCTATATTGCCTGCCACAGTAGCAGTTGCAGCTTTCGCTGCTACTTCTCTTAACTGATGACCTGGATGCGTGACCACATATCCTTTGGTCACTAATACGGTACAGTCCTTACAATAGACATCGCCACTGTATCCATCCTCGGTACAGGTAACTGCTTTCTTATCTCTCACTTCCGTATTCTTATGGTCACAGGAGCTTCGAGTGATGGTGATTGTCACGCTCACATTCTCATAATTGCCCTTGTCTGCTCCGGTGTAGACAGCAGTCTCTTTCACTGCCACACCATCTGCAAGTGCTGTGTCCTTACTGTCATCCGACCACTTCCATCCTTCCGGAAGTGTGATGTCTCCTACCTTTGCGGTACTGTGTGCGGGAGCCATTGTAGTTCCAGGCATTTTCGGTGCGTTCGCTGCCTTGTTGACCGTAAGACTGATTTTCATATCAACAGCATTATAATTATCTGTATCTGATGGCGTAAATGTCACATCATACTCTGTCTTTCCGCTGTCTGCTACTGTAGGCTTGATACTGCTATTCTTCCATGCAAATGTTCCTGCTACCTCTGTTCCATCGGCTGTTTTGTATGTTACTTTGCCGCCTGTCAGGGTACTGTCTGAAAGTTTCTGTCCGTATGTAAGGGCGGTTGCTGTAGGATTTTCTGCAATTACCGGTGTTGCCTTAGCAACCGTGATAATTGCTGTTCCGGTAAGTTCAGCATAATGCCTGCTGTCTGCCGGCTTGAATACCCAGCCTGCCTGTGTGGTTCCTGCAGCAGGGATTTCGTCCGGATTACTCCATGAAAGGATACCTTCTACCATATTATCTGTACCGGCTTCCACAAAAACGGTATTTCCGAGTGTCAGCTTTGAAATCTTTTCACCATAAATCAGCACATTGCTTCCATCTACGGATACGGTGTTTCCGCTCTTAATCTCTACCGTCTTCTTATCTGTAATACTACTAATCGTCAGCGTGTATTCAGCATTCTCATAGTTCTCCATCGAAGCTGTAACCGTGATAATTGCAGTCTTTCCAACCTTGGTCGAGTCTACCTGATTTACTTTATAGGTCAGATTTCCGGCCGTATCGACTGCTACCTCACTTAAAAGCTGCTCTGTATCTGTCTTTGCAACCGCATATGTTGTAGTGCCCCTATCCGTTGGGAGCTTTCCTGCAATATCCACACCGATTGCCTTGCCGTCTGAACCGACTGAATATGCATAACTCTTTTCCTCACCAGCTATGGTCGGTGAAGCTGCTTTTTCAATCGTAAAATTTATCTCAATAGAAACTCTGTTATCTCCTGTGCCTAATGTAAGCTTTGCTTTGTATGTGCCAGCATTTTTCGGTGCTGCTGTACTGTAAGTAGTGTTATCCATCACCCTAGGTGCTCCAGATTATTCTTATATCAGTCAAATTAAATGAAGGTACTGACTCATATATTCT